>QWCY01000019.1_pt1 | contig 223171 bp, 193 predicted proteins | sample 1972631 | NCBI WGS metagenome assembly QWCY01 (sample SAMN09866696, study PRJNA288562) | Human gut metagenome isolate pre1_stool, whole genome shotgun sequencing... | isolation source: gut | host: Homo sapiens | place: USA: California
GGAGATACGATTCCGAATACCGAGACATTAAAGCGATTATCCAAGTTGTTCGATGTGTCCATCAACACATTGCTTGGCTCGCCGAGAGAGCTGATTTGCCAATGCTGCGGCATGCCGCTTGCGGATGACAGCATCAGCAGGGAAGCAGATGGCTTTCTGAATGAGGATTACTGCAAATGGTGCTACGCCGATGGTGTATATCTGTACAGCGATATGGAGGATTTGATTGAGGTGTGCGTAAAAAATATGCCGAAGGATACATACACAGAGGAGGAGGTGCGCGCCTATCTGCGGCAGCTGCTGCCTCAGCTGGAGTATTGGAAAAAGGTAGAAGAAGAAAGGACATAAAAAAAGACCTTGCTCATCCAAGCAGATGAGCAAGGTCTTTTTGAGTTGCAATGGTTTTTCGGAAATCGTTCAGATTATTCCCACTCGAGCGCCAGACCTTAATTTCTCATGATAATATGCACTAATAATACACTTTCCGTCCGCATATTCCACACATTTTGGGCTATCCGTAGCGTCTCCAAGAATTCTGTAGCCATTTTGTAGCCACTGACTAACAACGCAACCTCCGCTGGCTGATTCACCTCAAAGCCACTCGGTACTATCTATTTCAAATAATACATGGAGGTTTGCAACATGGAAAAATTCATCTACGATAACAGCAACGGTCTTTGGTATGAACTGCAGGGAGATTACTACATCCCTTGTCTGGTTCTGCCGGACACCGAAGAACGCCCTATCGGTATCTGGGGTAGGAAGCACCTGGATTACATCAAGGAACACCGCCCTGTACTGTACACCGATCTGGTTCTCAGCGGCAAGCTGTACAGCTACCTCGCAGATATTGACACTCAGGCTCGAAATAAACTCGACCTGCTTGTAACACAGCTAGCGGAGAAAGAGGGCACAAACGACTGTCTGAAAGCGCAGGATCAGCTTGCATGGGTCAGAGCTATGAACAATATTCACAACCGTGCCGAGGAAATTGTCCTTAAAGAAATGATCTACGGGGAGGATGCGGTATGAGAATCCTTAAAGAATTCTGGTATGGCAATATCGAGCCGACCGAGTATGACACATCCTCCTGCAAGGAGTACAAGAAACTACTGGAGCTGATTTGCAGGAATGAGGAAAAGCGCCAAGCCACCATGACGGACGAACAGAAAGAACTATTTGAGAAATACACGGATTGCGTGCGAGAGTATCAAATGACAACGGATTGCCTGATATTCCAGAATGGTTTTAAGTTGGGTGCCAGAATGATGTTGGAGGTCATGGAAAAATAATGGATACGAAGAAGGAAAAAATCGAGTCGGGTCTTGAAAAGGAAAAAAGCCTATCAACAGAAGATACATTTGAAGTGTTATTGCCAGAAAGAAAACGCCCGATTGGCAGATACGGCCGATTACACAAAGAGTATTTGAAAATCAATCATCCCATAGTTTTTGAAGATTTGATTCGTTCAAACATACTCTGGGATTATTTAGCTGAGATTAACGAACAAGCAGAGGAAAAGATGAAGATATCATCCGCCGTGTGTCCGACATCTGAAGTTCGTAAGAAAGCAGAAGAAGATGTTTTCACTAACCTAATTTTCCATTTCAATCCAGATAGGTAAAGCGTAGAGGGCTACATTTCAAACAATGCAGCCCTCTTTCTATGAAATGTAAATGTTACGATGATTTTAAGACTGCTTCAATACCAGAACATAGATTGGCCGAAAAGGCATAAATACCGCCTTTTTCCTTTATCGACCCAAAAGCCACTTGTACCACATGAATCATTACATCTTTCACATAGTATGTAGAGCATTTCTTGACATTTCCAGGAATATTTGCCGGATCATCTGCCGGATATACCAATACAATTTCATTGGTATCAGTGGCACTACAAAAAGCAAACGCCTCATATAGATCGTCACGTTCAACTTCTCCGGTCGTGGCATTCTTGACAAGTTTGTATTTTGCATCGAGCAAATACATCGGTGTCAATTGACTATCTTTAGTTACTACTTCAATATCCGGAAATACATTTACAGAGTATTTTCCAGAATACGCTTCCTTATATCCCCAACGTACACTATTTTGAGGTAAAATAGTATGTTTGGTATTTCCGATACGCATTCCGGTTGTGACTAGCCACTCCCACAACTGCCAGGTATCAACGACAAATCCGGGCGCAACAAATCTTCCTGTATCGTAAGATGACCCCAATCCTTTAACGATATCAAAAGAAAGGTCATAAGCAGGCTGCCATTCTTTGTTTCTTGCCGGAATAGAAAGCCTTTGTTTAGATGGCAATCCTTGATGACCCAATTCGGAAACTGCTGTAGACAGTATGTTTTTAACCTGCGAATCCGTAGTAAAAGGCTGAACAACCTTCATAGCTTCACGAATTGTCGCATTATATGCATTCAAACGATCAAAGCGAATTCTGGATTGTTCAATACCGTCAGGATGCCGCTCAAAGAGCACAGACAATTCCATTTCGCCATCAATGGCATAATCCCAAAAGCGTTCTTTTCTGTATTGCCTTAAAGGTTTTCTTCTGCATTTTAGATATTCCTGTGCCAAAATGCGTCCGGCGATTTCATACAAGGAATTTAAATATGATGTAGAAGCCGTAATTCTTTCGGCAGTCAAAATGCTGCCATGTTTCGACAGAGTTGACAATAAATACAGGGTAGCTTTCCAATCTGCGCCTGCGTTGTTGCCAAGAAATTTGGGTATAATTTCAAGCTCAACATTTCTTGTTAGTTGTATAACACCGGCAATTCCAAGAGCTCGAAGTCTGCCATCATATATTTGAAGAGTATCTCTTTTGATTTTCAGATTAGCCGAAATTCTTCTGTTCGCTTTGTGAACTCCGCCGTATATTTCATCAAGATCTGCTGGATTATGAAATATTGAATCGAGAGCAACTCCAGCGGAGTATTCAACTACTGTAATCTTCATTGGTCACGACCTGCAATCGCTTGATAAAGATTGAAGATATTGCTCGTATCAATATCACTGCAAGTTAGAACAGACTTCGTTTCTCCAGCAAAATAAAGCTCTTCCAACTTGTATGGAGACAACGGAGAATTTGCATTAACCAAGTAACCTATAGAGATGCTGTCCCCAAAAAACAACTCCTCAATATGTGCGTATATCATAGACCACGCTTCGCTTGCAAATTGTAATGCCGAAGACATGCTGTCATCTTTAGGTTTTGTCGAAAGGAATACGCCTTGCCCTAATTGATATTCTTTTCCTCTTCCAATGCAAATTAGTTCATTTATCTTTTCCAGCGCATGGATTGCAACACTATATACATCAGAAGCAGTGCTGCAAGCTGTAGGAATTGGTTGAGTGCGATCCACGCCAAAGTTCTCGTACAAAACATCATAATTAGGCTTTAACTGGTAACTTTGCCATCTTCTCATAAATGCTACATCTAATGGTGCAACTGATGCATCCGCCTGATTCATAGCTGCCAGGATATAGAGATTAGGAGAAAATGCATATTCTACCATTTGCCCATCTGCAGGGTTACTGATTTCAAAATACTGCGTAGCGGGGGCTGTGGTATTATCGTCGTTAAGTCGCTTATCACTTTCAATGGCAACAATACTACCACCAAAAACTTCTATTGCTGGGCCACGGTTTAACTCATCAATAATTAGCAACGCTGCACTGTTATCTTGCTTTGCAAATTCATTTGCTCTATACAAAATACCTTCGGTAATACGATATCCACCGCCTGCACCGAGTTCTGGTACAATACCAGTCAAAAAATCACGGTACTTTGAATTCTGGTGAAGCGTCGTGCGGAAGACCTTTCTGTTTGTCTTTTTCAGCATAGCTAAATCCAGACCAGTAGGTGCGGCTACAGCAGGAATTGGAATACCGGCACCAGGAACATGAGATGGTTGAGCAAGACGTGTACCACCGTTAATAAACGCTTCAGCAACCTCGTTCATAACACGAGATTTACCCGTGCCCGGAGCACCCATCAACAACACATTCTTTTTGCTACTAAGTAATTCTAATATCTTAATTCTATCGTCCATTCGTATATGTACCTCCATTCAAAACGTCAATATATCCCATCGGAGTGCTGTCTTTGCGACGTTTGGCAGATAGACCTGATAGAATTGCGTTTTTTACAACAGGATGCCAATTGTCGTTACGTAGAGATTGCTCGCTTGTGAAATAAGGCCAAACTTTATTAGTATCATCCATAATTAAAAGCAAAATACAGTCTGTTGCATCGGTAGGAGCCATGTTGGACGGAAAACACTTATTTATGCAACCAATCCGAATTTCGTCCGATCGAGATTTTGTAGGTGTGTGGATCTCTACATCTGTAGCGTCGTGATCTGCCCAGGAAAAGCAACCTCGTAATATTCTACCATCTTGATTTGGGAACATTTTCTCAAATACTGGTAAAAAATCTTTGGCAGGCCTGAATCGCAAATCTCGTGCTCCGCCACCAGAGGGTTGATCGTTTGACGTAGCAGAAAACTTTCTAAGATCTCCATCAACAATCTTTTTATAAATAACCAACTTTACATTCGACATAGTATCTGCCATGTCAAACACCTCCTTTTGTTGAAAGCTCTGTCATCTCTGTAGGGATATATGCAAGTGCATTCTTGACCTTGGCTTTTACATAGCGAACACTGTAATTTCCCGGCTGACCATCAAAATGCAGCTCGCATTTAGAAAGGACCAAATCTCGAGTGGCAGTAGATCTTTTTTCAGTCGATATATGAGGCTGCTTGCGATCCAAAAGCGGAAAATCTTTCATGATCAATTCCATATCTTTTGTTCCAAGACCATACGCTTCGGCTACATAAACATCTATGTCACTACGCAGTTCAGCCATTCTATTACTGGTATAGTAATCGCCATTCATAACAGATAATTGTTTTGTTATTTGGATAATCTTCTTAGCCAGATCGGAATCTACTGAAATAGCTGGCATCGGTATGCTGAACAACAAGAAGTAGTTTACTGTTGTAGAAATAATTCGCCTTATCATCCAGTCAAACACAAAGCTATTGGTGATGCCAATCCACAGATAGATCAAATCTCCTGATGTGTCATTTGGGAACAAAAGTGTGGGCACTTTATTTCCGCACACAACATTAGGCGGAATAACTGCACTCATCATAGCTCTTTCATTTGTCTGACCTGCAATATCACAATATCCCGCTCGTGTTGTACAAGTACGTTTAAACAATGCATTGGACATTTTATCAAGCGGATAGTAGAAGTGGGATTTTCCTCCTGAGCTACACGGAGCCCATTTTGCACTACGACCACTGCCTGAAATGTAAGTTTTTGTTCCAAAACGATGCTGCTGTACCATTCGACCCTCAACAACCGGTATTGCGTTGCTTTGCGATGAATCAACGAAATGTTTGCGATTGTTCGTCATATCAACTTCCCTTGAAATATCGGCAAACCAAACATTATCGTCCTGCCCCCATGACTGCCCGTGTTCACACACTTTGAAAAACAAGTTTTTTTCTTCTTCGGAGCCAACTTCGGGGATCGTTAAATCCGGCCGTGCTACTTCTAACTGTGCAATGTTAAAGCAAACAGGATTTCCTTTTGTTACATTTTCTGATGTAGCTGTCGGCATGGAGAAGAGAAATTCTTTTAACAAATCTCTCGTGTGTTCATTTTTATCAAAAGACAGTAAGACGAATTTGAAACGTGTATCAATGGCGAAATAATTTGCCTGATTATCAAGAAGATCAAATTCGATCCTATTTGCGTTACTAAACAAATAACGTCGTAGCACCTGGGTTCCTTGAGATCGTATTAGACCGGCGGGAACTAAGTACGATATGTGGCCCCCCTGTACCACGCTTTCTGTAACTCTTTGCAAAAATGCCATATACATATCGGGTTCAGCATTTCCCAAAAGGTTATATTTTTGTTTAATTAGCTTAGAATATTGGCTTAGACTTTCTTTTGTTTTTTCATAGTCACTATGATCAAAGTTTTCGTATTCTGCACCATATACTCGTTGCTCTCCGTTTTGTGTTAAAAAAACATGCCTTGACAATTTAATCTTACCCCAAGGCGGATTTCCAACAATAATATCAAACTTCAAATTGGAAATATCGTCATCCAACAAACTATCTGTCGTTTTCCAATTTAACCTCATCGTCTTCAGTGCATCGATATCGTTAGTTAAGGATAGAAGTGCTGCTGTTGCACCTCTCAATGCAATAGAAGACAGGTCAAATGCGTAGAGCTTATGTGCAACCCACTTGTTAAAAAATTGTGGAAATTTCTTCTTGTACTCTTCAGCTATCCCAACGATAAGAATGCCTGTTCCAGCTGCAAAGTCTGCAACGGCGGACTCTATGCTGATTTTATCACGGCAGTCATCCGCAATAAACTTTGCCAATCGGAAATCAGTATAGAATACTCCGTTTTTCTTTTGTTTTTCGACACTCAGCGGCTCTCGAGCCAACGACGAGATTGCCATCGAAACAGGGATACCAGACTCTTCTATGTACTGAAGCAAATTGTTAACCACAGATGCATCCACATTAACACACGAAAAGTCAAATGCTTTCCAATATTCAATTATATCACAATGGCTTTTGGAAGCAGCAACAGCCTCGAGGATTTCCAGACGTTCCTCATGCGTGTGTGCTAAACACGACAAATACTGGTCGGCTTTATATAAGAGGCGCTGCTCATGTGTTTGTGGTCTACTCATTTTTTCCCTACTTCCTACGGAAATCAACTAAAAACTCATTGACTTCTGCGCTATTTTCTACTGCTGTCCTATTCGGTCTATATCTGCCAATTGTTTTTAACTCAACAAGGAAAACTTCACCGTAAGGGGACAATCTATCTACCAATTCTTCTAATCTAATATGTCCTTCGTTGCTATAAGAAAGGATTACTCTATTGGCCCTTTGCTTCAAAATCAGTTCTGATAAAGCATTTAGCGCCTTTGTCTTATAGCAAAAGACAGAGGCCTTATCTTTCCAAGGTCTTAACCCAGATACTCCCGTCACTTCCGGTTGATCCCCGCATACAATCGTTTCAAGAATGTGGTAGTATGATGCGTATTGTCTTTTTGTATATGGCGGGTCAAAGTACACAATATCTTCCGGTTGACTCTCTACCGCAAATACATCACAGTTTGATGTTCTATATATGGCCTGCGCTTTTTTTAGAGGACTGGTACTCAAAACCAGATTCTCTTTCGCCTGTGTTGTCCATCTTGAAAGAAAACATCCATATGTACCGGCAATGTTAGCAACATTATTTACGGCCTGTATTAAATCTGACATTAAAAGTACGAATTCTTTATGCGAAATGGTTTTCTCATCTTTCCAATGATGGATTTTTGCCGAGATTGCATCGATCTTCTTAGCATTTTCTTCCGTAAAATATCTTCTTTCGTTCAACTGGAATCTCTTAGATGCAGGGGAATACTCTCTCCAAATGAATCCTTCTTCACCGGACAAACCATTCAATACCTTAATGACTTCCTCATATCCGCCAAGACAATCGAACGGAACATCTACTGAAGAAAGCAGTCTCGCCTCCGACATAATTACAGCGTTCGTCATCATGTCATTAACATGTATTGGCCAGCCGATTTGAGCAGCTTTCTCCGCAACAACTCCGGTTCCAGAAAAGGCATCAACAAAAAAGCCACCAGATTCCATAGTCGCTGTTTCTTTGACGTATTCAATTATTTCATCTGCAATTCTGGCTTTTGAACCAATATATCTATATCCCATTTGTTGATTATCCCTTGTCTAAATTATTTTCTGATGACTGGAATTCTAAAATATCGTCAACATTGCAGCCAAATAGGGAGCATATCTTTCCGATGCTTTCCAGCGACACAGATTCTTCTTTCCCCATTTTGGCTAAAACATTAGAACTTATCTTCGCTTCTCGGATTAAATCAGTTTTCTTCATCTTCTTATCAATTAAAAGCTTCCAAAGCTTGTCATAACAGACTTTCATATGCCACCTCCATATTCGCTGTCGGTTTTAATCATAATAGCACATCTATAATTAAATCTCAATATTAGAGCGAGAAATTAAAACAAAAATCACGATAACATGATATTGAAACAGTCCTCCATGGTGCATTGCATGGAGGGACTGTGATATTTAGCAGTTATAAGGCTTGTATTACTTTACTGTGTCTTTCTCCGTTGTTCTTGCTTTGTGTTTCGAAAAATATCCCCCATAGATTATGGTGTGAAATCACATCCTCATAGGTGCGAATCCTCTTGCGGAGCCGATCATTTTCCTGCTCCAGATCCGTTGTGCGGAGTTGACTACAATTGGATTTGTACTGAGCCAATCCTTTCTTCCAGTCTGAATTAAAAACTCGTAAATATTGTTTCCTAAATCCTAAATTTGGCAACCTCGCAAATTGGCAAGCAGTGTAAACCTGTACAGGTTCACTCATTTTCTCAATTTTCCCTTCGGTGCAATCTTCACAAACTTGCTTGTTGGGGAAGCATCCCCAAGCCCCTTTGAACGGTATCTGCGATACCGGCTGCACGATTTTTAATCGTTTTGTAAGAAACAAAATTTTTCATTTTATCTTCACAGAGAAAAGTGATGACCGCAAAACCACCAAGTGGGGCGCACCCGCTTTCGGTGAAATCGCTGCAATCATCACTCTCTTATTTGCCATTCACAGGAGCGTGCCACGCTCCTGTCATCTCTCCCATGGAGAAGTTGTCCAGCGGAAACTCTGTGGAACTCCACGTTCATCCAGATAACGCTGACGGGCTGCTTCTCGTTCTTCCGGGGTAGGGGCAGTTTTGTACTTTGCGCACCATTCATGCCGCACCATAGCTTCCAATTTTTGCTCCAAACCATATCGGATTTCATCCGCATAATCGTCATCCATCATCAGATGATATTGGAGCAAAGCAGCAAATAAATCATAGGGGATTTGCACGTTTTTCATTTTCAGTTCGTTTCTTTCCTGCCCGTGTCGGTGGTGACGATGGTGACGGTGTTTTAGACACCGCCACCACTGTCAAAATCATCGTCACGACCGTCACGCATCGTCACGTTGCTCTGAAACTCGTTTTAAGATGATCCTTCTTCCTGCGTGAGTGCGGATATTTTCATATTGAGTATGGCACTCGTGAAGCAATCTGCTTGCATTGACATTCAGGTGTTTTGTCAAAAGATTGGGCTTTGCCTCTAACTGTAAGGCTTCTGCCAATTCCGTTGGAGTTCCGCTCCACTCTGGAATTTCTTCCGACAGCAAAGCTGCAACCTTTTTCAAAATCGGATCTGGCGGAATCTGCCACAGTTCTGTTTCGGATTTTTCCAACTCCCAAACAAGACGTTCCATATCCTTTTTTAGAATCAGTCTTTGCTCCGGTTGGTCTCTGCCGGACACTTCCAGTACAGCCGTATTACCTGTGCGTTTTTCTTTTTGCAGAACAAAAGCTCCGTCGGCAGCGCCGAGCAATCCATTGGTGCCGGAAATCATATCAAACTTATCATCGGCTTGCTGTTTTCGGATGTGATGCACTAGCAGTAGCGCAATGCCAGTCTGATCTGCAAAGTGTTTCAGCTGACCAATCATTTCATAATCGCTTGCATAGCTGTATCTGTCTCCGCTGGCTTCTCTGATTTTCTGCAAAGTATCAATGATGATCAGACGGGTGTCTCTGTGTTCTGATACAAAACGAGTCAGCTGTTCGTAAAGCCCTGCGCCAAGCTGTTTGGCGCAAGTTGCGAAGTAGAGGGTATCTGTACCCTCTACTCCGAACATACGGGACAAACGCTCCTGTAAACGCCTGTAGTCATCCTCCAAGGCAAGGTATAAGACCGTACCCGCATGGACAGGATAGTTCCAGAGTGCTTGTCCTGTGCTGACATGATAGGCGATCTGCGCCATCAGGAATGATTTGCCGACCTTGGGAGCGCCTACAAACAGATAGGTGCCGGGATAAAGCAAACCGTCAATAATTGGTAGTCTGCTTTCGTATACAGTGTCATACAGCTGGCTCATAGTCATGGTAGCCAAGTAGGACGGGTCCGACATTCTTTGCATCTGACGAAGCATCTTCTCCATACTTTCATCTATGGGATTGATTTCTTCGGTTTCTGCTGTTATAATTTCATTTGTTACATAGGAAAGCGACTGTTCCCCATCTGCGCCAACAGATGGAACCGGGACGGTCGTTTTTTCTTTTTCTCCCATCAAGCGCTTTCACCTCCGATTTCCAGGCCGTAGAACTTTTGATTGAAGAACTGGATTGGGCATTTGCCTGCAATGGTATGATAGCCCATACTTTTCAGCTCCTTATTCAAATCTCTGATGATTTGATAAGATTTGCTGCGGCTTACGCTCAAAATCTGCTGTACTTCTTCTGCGGTAATAAACTGTGCTCTCATTAGTACCTCCTGTGTTCAAAAAATGATTTGCGCATTTCTTATTCACTAATTTTCGATGTACTTTCAAAATACGCACTTTTAATACGTTTTCATTATACGAATAAAAGCTGCTTTTGTCAACACTCGTGGAATAAAAATATGTACTTGAAATTCGTATATCTTTGTGGTATGATGTGGACGAGGTGAATTATTTATGGGTAATTTCGATTATTCCGCAATCGGCCAGCGGATAAAAACACTACGAAAACGCAAGGGCCTGAACCAGACACAACTGGCAAACCTACTCGGAAAGTCTCTGCGCACTGTGCAGAAGTACGAAACCGGAGAAATCGAGGTTTCCATTGATGTTGTCAATGCACTGGCAAAACATCTTGATACGACACCGACCTTTATTCTTGGCTATGAAACCAATACGTCGCCGATCAGAAGTCTTGCCGACATAATGAGCTTCCTGTTTGAACTGGACAAGGTTTCTTCACTTAAATTCGATGTGGATGTGCAGAAACCGCCCCGCAGTAACGAGTGGACCTGTTCCATTCGTTTCAACGGCAAGGAAATGGATGCCGATCATAATGCGGATATGTGCCTGTTCTTGGAACAATGGGAAGAAATGCGTGAGGATGTGCGCAGCTACAACTGTTCTCCTGCGGCATTACATAGCTGGCAAGAGCAGACCCTTGCGTACTATGCTGGGGCTTCCGTGGAATGTGTGGAACCGGAAGAACTTGACGAGGACGGGCGCTTGGCTCGTCGCAGGGCTTATCTTGAAAAGGAGTTCGGCTCTGAGAAGTAATTAAGGTCTGACATTGGGATAGAAAAGGAGAACACAATGTCAGTAACAAGAGACAAAAGCACAGGAAAATGGATGTCTCAAATCCGAGTAAAGGATTGGACAGGAAAGGAGATTCACAAAAAGAAAAGAGGCTTCAATACCAAGAAAGAAGCCTTACAGTGGGAACGTGATTTTATCAGTCAGGCAGATGGTAGCCTGGGCATGAAGTTTAAGGATTTTGTTGCACTCTATATGAAAGATGCTGATCCTCGTCTCAGAGAAACAACTTTAGCCAACAAGCGCTACCTGTTCGATAAGAAGGTCCTTCCTTACTTCGGTGAGATGCCGATCAATGCCATCAAGCCGACCGATATTCGCAATTGGCAAAACGAGCTGATTCACTACCGCCGTCCCAACGGCAAATGTTATTCGCCGACCTATTTGCGAACCATCAACAACCAGCTCACCGCAGCCTTCAACTTTGCAGTGAAGTTCTATGGACTGAGAGAGAACCCCTGTCACAAGGCAGGAACTATGGGTAAGAAAAACGCCGATGAAATGCTGTTCTGGACGAACGAGGAATTCAAGGTGTTTATCGAAGCCATGGAGGAAAGACCTGTTGGCTACGCAATCTTTACGGTGATGTACTACACCGGGTTGCGTGTTGGCGAGCTACTGGCTCTGACACCGGAGGATATCGACTTTGACAGACACATTATTTCTGTCAACAAGAACTACCAGCGTCTGAATGGTAAAGATTATATCTATCCGCCTAAGACAGAAGCTGGCTATCGTGAAGTGGTTATGCCGAAGGTGCTGGAAAACTGCCTGAAAGACTATCTGGCAAAGCTTTGCGAGGTACAGCCTACAGACCGTATCTTCCCTTACGATAGGGGCTGGGTCAGCAGGCAGATGAAATATGGTTGTGACCACTCCGGAACACAGAAGATCAGGGTGCATGATGTGCGCCATACCCACGCCAGTTTGCTAATTGACATGGGCTGTACACCGCTTCTGGTAGCAGAACGCTTGGGACACGAAAGGGTGCAAACCACTATGGAAACCTACAGCCATCTGTACCCGAACAAGCAGACCGAAGTAGCCGCTCAGCTTGATACCATAGCCACAAACGATGATGGCTACGAAAAAACGTCCTGATGTAGCCAATTTGTAGCCAATAAAAAACAAGAATCCCGGAAAACCCTGTAATATCAAGGTTTTCCGGGACTCAAAAGCCTGATTTAATTTATTCCCATTCAATCGTTGCGGGTGGCTTAGAGGTGATATCATACACGATACGATTGACATGCTTTACCTCATTTACGATACGGGTAGAAACCTTATCCAGTACCTCATAGGGGATTCTTGCCCAATCGGCAGTCATGAAGTCGGTTGTGGTTACGCCGCGCAGGGCAATGGTATAATCGTAGGTACGGAAGTCGCCCATAACGCCAACGGAGCGCACATCTGTGATAACCGCGAAATACTGGTTAATGTCTCTATCCAGACCTGCCTTTGCGATTTCCTCTCTGAAAATCGCATCCGCATCCTGCAAAATCGCAACCTTATCCTCTGTTACCTCGCCAATCACGCGCACACCCAGACCGGGACCGGGGAAGGGCTGACGATATACCAGATATTCCGGCAGACCGAGCTCCAGACCCATCTGACGCACCTCATCCTTAAACAGCAGGCGCAGGGGTTCAATCAGCTCCTCAAAATCAACAACGGAGGGCAGACCGCCTACGTTATGATGGGATTTGATGACTGCGGAATCCCCCAGACCGCTTTCGATGATATCGGGATAAATCGTACCCTGTACCAGATAATCTACCTTGCCGATTTTTCTTGCTTCATCTTCAAATACACGGATAAATTCCGCGCCGATGATTTTACGCTTCTGTTCGGGGTCGGTTACGCCCTTCAGCTTGGAAAGGAAGCGCTCCTGTGCATTTGCTCTTACGAAATGAGAATCGAAATAGCCGTCAAAAATCTGCTCTACCTCGTCGCCTTCGTTTTTACGCATCAGACCATGGTCAACGAAAACGCAGGTCAGCTGCTTGCCGATAGCCTTGGAAACCAGAGCCGCAACAACGGAGGAATCCACGCCGCCGGAGAGGGCGCACAAAGCCTTGCCGTCGCCAACCTGCTCGCGGATTTTTTTAATCTGGTCTTCGATGTAGTTTGTCATTGTCCAATCGCCCTTGCAGCCGCAGACCTCAAACAGGAAGTTTTTAATCAATGCAGAGCCTTTGGGTGTATGGTTTACCTCAGGGTGGAACTGCACGCCATAGAAGCCCTTTGCTTCACATTCGATGGCAGCCGCGGGGCAGGTAGGGGTTTTCCCGATGATGCGGAAGCCTTCGGGCAGCTCTGTCACATAATCCGTGTGGCTCATCCAGCAAATTTCATTTGCGCCGATGCCCTTTAGCAGCTTGCTTGTGGTATCGAAGGCAACCTCAGCCTTGCCATATTCACTCAGCTCGGCAGCATGTCCAACTTTGCCGCCCAGTGTGTACGCCATCAGCTGACAGCCGTAGCAGATACCCAAAATGGGCACGCCCAGCGCAAACAGGGCAGGGTCAACCTTAGGAGAAGCGTCATCGTAAACGCTGTTGGGGCCGCCTGTGAAGATGATGCCCTTGGGGTTTTTCGCCTTGATTTCCTCCAAGGATTTTTTCCAGGGCATGATTTCGCAGTATACATGATGTTCTCTGACACGGCGGGCAATCAGCTGATTATACTGACCGCCGAAGTCCAGAATGAGGATCATTTCTTGATTCATTATATCCCTCCGTTTTTATGAAAAGTTTTATTTTTTTCATGATAGAAAAAGAATGAGAAAACCGCCGGCAGTGCCGACGGTCTGCTTACTATCGTTTCTTTTTTCTATCTTACCATAGCAAAAAAAGATTGACAAGAGAAAGCAGCGCGCTATCTGTGTATTTTTCCGAAAAACAGATAAGAATATTTTATGGGACGGATAAAAGTTTTTTGTGGAAACACAAGGGAAAAAGAGTTGAAAGTTCAAGAAAAACCAGATATAATGTGGGAGTTGGTATTTTATCATTATAAAAGGAGGGTTTCTTTTGGATTTTATTGAAAAGTGTTTCAAGTTGAAGGAAAATAAAACAACCTTCAAAACAGAGCTGATGGCAGGCTTGACCACCTTCATGACGATGGCGTACATCCTCGTGGTTAACCCCAGCATCCTCTCTACAACAGGCATGGATGCCGGTGCGCTTCTGACAGCAACCTGTATCGCTTCTGCCTTAGGTACATTCTTTATGGCATTTTTTGCGAACTATCCCTTTGTTCTGGCACCCGGTATGGGGCTGAATGCGTATTTTGCTTTTACCATTTGCGCGCAGAAGGGGTATAGCTGGCACGTTGCATTGGCGGCAGTATTTGTGGAAGGTATCATTTTTATTATTTTATCCGCAGTCAATGTGCGTGAGGCAATCTTCAATGCCATTCCCGCAAACATGAAAAAAGCGGTCAGCGTTGGTATCGGTATGTTTATCGCATTCATCGGCTTGCAGAATGCCGGTGTTGTCATCAACAATCCTTCTACCTGTGTCAGCCTTGGTGATGTAAAGACCGTTCCCGTTGCGCTTGCCCTGATTGGTACCATCATCACTTTGGTGCTGGTTATCAGAAAGGTAAAGGGCGCACTTCTGGTTGGTATCCTGATTACATGGATTTTGGGTATCATCTGCCAGCTTGCAGGGGTTTATGTGGTTGATGTGGAAGCAGGCGTATATTCCCTGATTCCCACAGGTCTGATTTCCGCACCCCCCAGCATCGCACCCATTGCCGGCAAGCTGAGTTTCTCCGGTATTTCTATCTTCGATTTTATCGTTGTTGTGTTTGCATTCCTGTTTGTTGACCTGTTCGACACACTGGGTACACTGATTGGCGTATCCACAAAGGCAGGCTTCCTCGATAAGGAAGGCAAGCTGCCCAAGATTAAAGGCGCATTGTTTGCGGACGCATTGGCAACAACCATCGGTGCTGTTTTGGGTACCTCCACAGTAACCACCTTCGTTGAATCTGCATCCGGCGTTTCCGATGGCGGTCGCTCCGGTCTGACAGCACTCACAGCAGGTATTTTGTTCCTGGTTGCACTGCTGTTCTCTCCCATCCTGACAACCATCCCTTCCTTTGCTACCACACCCGCACTGGTTGTTGTTGGTCTGATGATGGTTGAAAACGTAAGAGATATTGATTTCTCTGATTACACAGAAGGCTTCCCTGCATTCATGACAATCCTGATGATGGTTGTATGCTACAGCATCTCCGAGGGTCTGGTATTCGGCGTAATTTCCTATGTACTGCTGAAGCTGTTCGGCGGCAAAAAGAACGAGCTGAATCCCGTTATCGTCATCATTGCAATTCTGTTCTTCTTAAAGCTGATTCTTGGCTGATTTGCAATTTTATAAAAACGTGTTATAATAACCATGTCCTGTAAATTATTTTTTTGGGGCATGGTTTTCTTTTTTTGGTTTACCCGTTAAAAAATTGCTAAAAAATTGCTGGGAAATGAATTTGAGATGTCCTTTTTCAGGGACAGGAAAGGCTGGTTACTATGAAAAATCTTCTGGTTGCCCAATCCGGCGGACCTTCTGCTGCCATCAATGCGACCTTGGCAGGCGTTGTGGAAAAAGCAATGACCAATCAGAATGTTGGTAAAATTTATGGTGCGAAAAACGGTATTATGGGTATCCTGACGGATAAGCTGATTGACCTGACAGAGGCACTGGCAGACCCCGAAACCCTGCAGCTGCTCTGCCAGACACCTTCCTCTGCGCTTGGCTCCTGCCGCATGAAGCTGTCCGATTGGGAGGAAAGTACCTTTGAATATGATAAGATTCTGGGGATTTTCCGTAAATATGATATCGGTTATTTCGTTTATATCGGTGGGAATGATTCTATGGACACCGTGCATAAGCTGGCAGGCTTCTGCGAACGCATGCGTGTTGATGATATCAAAATCATCGGCGCACCGAAAACGATTGATAATGACCTGATGGAAACAGACCATTGCCCCGGCTTTGGCTCTGCGGCGAAATATGTTGCGGCAACGATGTCCGAGATTGCCTGCGACTGTAACGTATACGCGCAGCCCTCCATTACAATTGTGGAAATCATGGGCAGGGATGCAGGCTGGCTGACGGCTTCCTCTGCGCTTGGCAGATTGAACGGAGATTCTGCGCCCGATTTGATTTATCTTTGCGAGAGACCCTTCCTTGTAGACCGTTTTCTGGAGGATGTGCGTGAAAAAATGGCGGAAAAGCACTCTATCGTCATTGCGGTCAGCGAGGGTCTGCGCAACGAGGAGGGCGATTATGTGACCGATTCCCTGCAAAACAGAGCGGCGGACGCATTCGGGCATAAAATTCTGGCAGGTGCGGCGCGCTATCTGGAGGAAATCCTCCGCTTTGAAATCGGCTGCAAGGTCAGAAGCATTGAGCTGAATGTGATGCAGCGTTGTGCGTCTCATGTGGCATCCGCATCCGATATTTATGAATCCAGATTGATTGGCGCGGCGGCGGCAGATTATGCCATCAGCGGCGGCACAGGCAAAATGGCGTGCATCCGTCGTACCTCTGCGCAGCCTTACCGCTTCGGCATTGATTTCGTGGATATCGGGCAGATTGCAAACCATGTGAAAACCGTTCCCGATACATGGATTAACGAGGCGGGCAACGATGTGACAGAGGAAATGCTTACATATCTTCTGCCCCTCATTCAAGGCGAATTGCCCTGTACCTATAAAAACGGTGTTCCCGTACATCTGCATTTGTATTAAGGATATTCAAGCCATGTTCGCGCATGGCTTTTTTTTATTGTGGTATAAATTGCAATATTTGTGTCCATACTCCCTCCAAAGAGGTGATACAATGCGAAAAACAGCAGTCATTGCAGCTCTGCTCAGCTTTCTGGTTTGCCTGCTGGCAGGGTATTACGCAGCCCTTTGGAGAGGGGAGCAGCATCCGGCAGAAACGGAGGCGCACACCGTTTTGGAAGAAAAAAAGCGGATTCATGCCGGAACGAAAATCGTTTATCAATATTTTTATACGCAGGATAGGGTGATGAAAAAGCATATCGAGCCGGCACCGGAATTTTTGCAGGGCTTGGATCTGGAACAGCTAAAGAGCATTTATACAGGCTGGCAGGTGGTCTTTTTCTCATCGGAGCAGGTGATTCTGCGGTGCAGTATCGAGGGGATGAGTGATGAGGTTTATGTTCTGGGCGAGGATGACGGTTTTCTTGCGGTTTTCTATGAGGATGGGAAAAAGCAGCTGCGCCTGAAGGAGCGGACAGAGCTGCCGCTTTCCGCCTTGCCGGATGGCGAAGCCAGACAGCTTCAGGAGGGGATGCGCGTCATCGGGGAGGAAAATCTGGCGAAGGTGCTTGCGGATTTTATGTCATAAGGAATTTTTGATAAGAGGATTTTATTTCCAATAAGAAGATTTTATTGTAAAAAGAAAACTATAAATTTATCTTATTTCCAAAGCGGCTTTCCTTTCTGGACAAAAATTGCCCCACATGCTATACTGGATTTGTGAAAACTCCCCAATATTTTTCACCCATCATACCTTCTCTTTTTTAGAAAAGAGGGAGCGACCGCAGATGACTGCATTGAAGCACTGCTTGGTCGCTCTTTTTTTGCTTGCGGGGGAATTTTTCGGAAAAATTGACACGTCCTGTCCTTTCCCCTTATAATAAAACCCGATGATGTGCAAAGGAAGGTGATGAAAGCCGATGGATGATAATTTCGGTCTGTCTGCGGAGGAATTTCGCATACAGGCAGTCTATAGCGATGAAACAAGGCAGTTCCGCTCTCCTGCGGAGCCGACCGCGGCGGATTGGGTCAATGTGCGTATTCGTGTCGGGAGAGGGACGGTTTCTGCTGCTTTCCTCTGCACGAATGAACGGGAATATCTCATGGAGGAGGCCAAAACGCAGGGGGCTTTTTCTTATTTTCAGGCAACCCTGCCCCCGACTGCGGAGGAAATGACCTATTATTTCCGCCTGCAATGCGGCGAAGCAGTAGGCTATTATACAAAATACGGCTTTTTTTCGGAATATAAGCACGAGGGGGAATTTCGGATTTTCCGCGATTACCGAACCCCCGATTGGGCGAAGGGCGCGGTGATGTATCAGATTTACCCCGATCGCTTTGCCAATGGGGATGTTTCCAATGATGTGAAAACGAATGAATATATTTATCTGAAGCAGAAAACCGAGCAGGTCACGGATTGGAACAGCCTGCCTGCCGCAAGCGATATCAACCGTTTTTACGGCGGCGATTTGCAGGGCGTGCTCAATAAGCTGGACTATCTGGCGGAGCTGGGCGTAGAGGTGCTTTATTTCAATCCGCTTTTTGTTTCGCCAAGCAATCATAAATACGATACGCAGGATTATTGGCATATCGACCCCCATTTCGGGAAAATCGTCAGAGAAAGCGGTTCTGTTCTGGCGGCGGATGCCAAAACGAATGAAACCGCATCGCTTTATGCCGCTCGCACAACAGCGGACGAAAACCTTGCCGCCTCGGATGCACTTTTCGCAGAGCTGATACAGCAGGCGCACGCAAGAGGGATGCGCGTCATTCTGGACGGCGTTTTTAACCATTGCGGAGCCTTTCATAAATGGCTCGACAGAGAGGGACTTTACAAGGGCAAGCTGCGCGGCGCATATCGGCATGCGGATAGCCCCTATCATGATTATTTTTACTGGAACGCGGATGGCACCTACGAGGGCTGGTGGGGCTATGAAAACCACCCGAAGCTGAATGTGGAGGGCTGTGCGGCGCTCCGAGAGGAGCTTCTTGCGATTGCAAGGCGTTGGGTTTCGCCGCCGTTCGATGCGGATGGCTGGCGGCTGGATGTTGCCGCGGATTTAGGAAAAACAGAGGAATTCAACCATGCCTTCTGGCGGATGTTCCGCACTGCGGTCAAGGGGGTTTCTCCCGATAAGCTGATTCTGGCGGAGCATTACGGCGATGCCGCCCCTTGGCTGACGGGCAATCAATGGGATTCCATTATGAATTACGATGCCTTCATGGAGCCTGTCACATGGTTTCTGACGGGGGTTTCCAAGCATAGCACCGAAAAGCGCGAGGATATGTATAATAATGCGGATGTGTTCTGGGGAACCATGAGCTATCAGATGGGGAAGCTGCCGTCACAGGCGATTTCTGTTGCCATGAATCAGCTTTCCAATCATGACCATTCCCGCTTTCTCACGCGCACCAATCGCCGAATCGGCAGAGTGGAAACAGCGGGCAGTGCCGCGGCGGATGCAAATGTGGAAAAAGCAGTGCTGCGCGAGGCGGTTTTGCTGCAAATGACATGGAGCGGTGCGCCGACCGTATATTACGGGGATGAAGCAGGCGTAACAGGCTGGACAGACCCCGATAACCGCCGCACCTATCCTTGGGGCAGGGAGGATATGGAGCTGATTGCCTTCCATAAGGCAGCAATTTCCCTGCGGAAGGAGTATCCCGTTCTGCGCCATGGCTCGCTGAAGCAGCTTTATGGGGCTTATGGCGTGCTTGCCTACGGGCGGTTCGATGAAAAAGAAAAAATTCTGGTTGCGCTGAATAATACAGAGGAAATCCGGACGGTATCCATCCCTGTCTGGCAGATGGGCGTGCAGGCAGAAGGCACGCTGCAAAATTGTCTCATGACGAATCGGGATGGCTTTACGGAGTTTGGCTTTTCCTATCCCGTCCGAAACGGGAATGTGCTGCTGCCCCTGCCGCCGAAAAGCGCAATGGCAGTAAGAGAAATTTAATATACTTATAAGGAAGAAAAAGAATGAAGATTTTATATGAGGATGCAGTCATGCTTGCGGCAGTGAAGCCGCAGGGGATGCCTGCGCAGGCGGATAAAACAGGAGATTTGGATTTGCTTTCCGCCTTGGAGGAATATACCGGACAGCCGCTTGGGCTTCTGCATCGCTTAGACAGACCTGTCGGCGGCGTAATGCTGTTTGCGAAGGAGAAAAGGGCAGAAGCCTTTCTTGCGAAGGAAATACAGGAGCATCGGCTGAAAAAAGCCTATCTGGCGGTGCTTTGCGGCAGATTGCCTGCGGCGGAAGGAGGATTAGAGGATTATCTTCTGAAAAACGCACGCACGAACCTTTCCGAAGTGGTTTCCAAGGAGAGAAAGGGCGCAAAGCGTGCCGCTCTGCGGTATCGGCGGCTTGCGGAGGAAGAAACGGAGCAGGGCGTGCTGACCTTGGCGGAAATCGAGCTGGAAACAGGCAGGCATCACCAGATTCGCGTGCAGACGGCGCATGCAGGCGTGCCCATCTGGGGGGATAAAAAATATAACAAAGGCTTTCCGAAGCGCGGCAAAACGGAGATTGCGCTCTGGTCTTACCGCTTGGAGGGCATCCATCCCGATACGAAACAGCCGTTTTCCTTTATCGCCAAGCCCGAAGGGGAGCCGTTTTCACTTTTTTCGGAAGAATTAACGGAATTGTAAGAAGTATCCTTTGCAATTTCCAGTAAGTTGGTATATAATATGGGAATATCAGAAGAAACCTACGGAGAAGAACCTGTATCGGTTCTTTTCTTTCCGGAATAAATTAGCAATCACAATCATTGATGGCTAACAAATCAAACCAAGGAAGGTGAATAGGATGCAGGAGAAATATACAAAAAAGGCCTTTGATGTGCTGCAAAGGGCGAAGGAGGCCGCAGCAAAGCTGGGCAATGAATATATCGGCACAGAGCATATCCTGCTTGGGCTGACATTGGTGCAGCAGAGCGTTGCCGCAAAGGCGTTGGAGGGGCAGAATGTGACCTACCATCAGGTGATGGAGCGCATTTGCGAAATGCAGGGGGAAAAGCAGAAATTTTATCTCCCCTTGGATATGACACCGCGCGCAAAGCGTGTAGTGGAGCGCAGCAAGCAGGAGGCGGTGCGTCTGGGGGCAAATTATGTCGGGACAGAGCATATTCTGCTGGCGCTTCTGCGTGAACCGGATACGCTTGCCATCACGCTTTTGGAGGATTTGGGCGTAGATATTCAAACACTGTATGAGGATATCATGCTGCTTCTGGGCGAAAGCGAGGCGCAGCCTGCCGGTGTGCAGGGGATGCACGAACGCCCGAAGGAAGAAATTTCCGAGACGGAAACACTGGATAAATTCAGCCGAGATATGACGGCACTGGCAAAGCAGGGAAAATTCGACCCGATTGTCGGCAGAGAGCAGGAAATTGAGCGTATTATTCGGATTCTGAGCCGCAGAACGAAGAATAACCCCTGCCTGATGGGTGACCCCGGTGTCGGGAAAACGGCGATTGTGGAGGGTCTGGCGCAGAAAATCAGTGATGGCAATGTGCCCGATACCCTGCGGCATAAGCGGATTCTTTCTCTGGATTTGTCTGCTATGGTCGCAGGCTCGAAATATCGCGGGGAATTTGAGGAACGCATGAAAAAGGCTCTGGAGGATGTAAAGGCGGCAGGCAATATCATTCTTTTCATTGATGAAATCCATACCGTCATCGGCGCAGGTGCGGCAGAGGGCGCGATTGATGCCTCGAATATTCTTAAGCCTGCTCTGGCAAGAGGGGAAATTCAGCTGATTGGTGCAACCACGCTTGAGGAATACCGCAAGCATATCGAAAAGGATGCCGCCTTTGAGCGGCGGTTTCAGCCTGTGCGCGTGGAGGAGCCGACAGAAGCGGTTGCCGTGCAAATGCTGACAGCGCTGAAGGACCCCTATGAAATGCACCATAGGGTACGCATTTCGGATGAAGCAATCGCGGCGGCGGTTAGGCTTTCCGCACGCTATGTAACGGAGCGATTCCTGCCGGATAAGGCAATCGATCTGATTGACGAAGCAGCATCCTGCCTGCGTCTTTCCGCGTATACCGCGCCTACCTCCATCAAGGAGCTGGAGGCAAGAATTGATGAGCTGGAACAGGAAAAGGAGACTGCCATCAAGACAGAGGAATTTGAACAGGCGGCAGAAATCAAAAAGCTGCAGGATGGTCTGCGTACCAGCCTGAAGGCGGCAAAGCGTGCATGGGAATCCACGCATGACAGCGGCGAAATTGTGGTGACGGCAGATAATGTCGCAGAAATCGTTTCCCGTTGGACGGGAATCCCCGTGCAAAGCATGCAGGAGGAGGAAAGCCAACGCCTGCTTCATTTGGAGGAAGCTCTGCACAAAAGAGTCATCGGGCAGGAGGAAGCAGTGAAGGCACTGGCAAAGGCTGTCCGCCGTGGGCGTGTCGGCTTGAAGGACCCCAACAGACCCATCGGCTCCTTCCTGTTCCTCGGTCCTACGGGTGTCGGCAAGACGGAGCTTTCCAAGGCACTGGCAGAAGCGCTTTTTGGGGACGAAAATGCCATGGTGCGGATTGATATGTCCGAATATATGGAAAAGCACAGCGTTTCCAGAATGGTCGGCTCTCCTCCGGGCTATGTCGGCTATGAGGAGGGCGGTCAGCTGAGCGAAAAGGTGCGCCGCAATCCTTATTCCGTTGTGCTGTTTGATGAAATCGAAAAGGCATCCCCTGAGGTGTTTAATATTCTTTTGCAGGTTTTGGACGATGGACACATTACGGACGGACAGGGCAGAACGGTGGACTTCAAGAATACAGTTATCATCATGACCTCGAACGCAGGCGCGCGCAGCATTGCCGCACCCAAGCGTCTGGGCTTTACGAGCGTGGAAACGCCTGAGCAGAGCTATGAAATGATGAAAAAGGGCGTGATGGATGAAATCAAGACCATCTTCAAGCCGGAATTTTTGAACCGTATTGATGATATTATCGTGTTCCATCCGCTGGAACAGGAGGAAATCACAAGAATTGTGCGGCTTCTGACGGATGTGATGGCAAAGCGTGTAAAGGAAAATATGAATATCACGGTTTCCTTTACCAAAAAAGCAATCGAAAAAATTGCCGAGGAGGGCTATGATAAGGCGTATGGCGCAAGACCGCTGCGCCGAGCCATCCAGTCTAAGATTGAGGATGCCTTCGCGGAGGAATATCTGCGTGGGAACATCAAGGCGGGAGATAAGGTCTCCATTGGATTGAAAACCAACGGATTCAGCTTTCGTGTTGTGAAATGATACTGGATTTTATGCAAAAGAAATCAAAAAATTCTCTATACCTACAATCTATTTTGTGTTATAATCATAACCATAGTTTTATCTGCTTGCGGCAGAAAACAAACCAAGGTTCAAGCGCAGAGGCAGCCGTTTCCTTCGGCTGTTTCGGCGAGGTACAATAGAGAAATGAGTGGAGGTACTGAAAATGGCAGTTATCGAGGAATTGATCAGACAAGAAGAAAATGGCACAATCAGTTTCGGCAATCATCTGATGGACGAAAAGAAGAAAGTCCTTGATTTTGAAGTGAGTGGTGATTTATATAAAATCAAAACCTTTAAGGAAATCACAAAGCTGGAAAAGAACGGTAAAATGCTGCTGGAAACAGTTCCCGGCGCAACCGTACATAATTTCACCGTAAACGAAAGAGGCGCAGAATTTACCGTTGAGGGGCTGGAGGATACACAGATTACTATGGAGCTGGAGCCCGATACAGAATATAAGATTCTGATTGACGATGTGAATGTCGGCAAGATGAAAACAAATCTGGCAGGCAAGGTAACCTTCAGCGTAGAGCTGGGTAAGGATACCCCTTCTGTTGCAATCGAAAAAATCGGCTGATAAAAAACAAAAAGGGACTGTAATCCGGTAGGTTGGATTGCAGTCCTTTTATTATAGAAAAGATACGATTGAGGGAATGCTATGAAAATCAAAACAGTCTATCAATGTACAAGCTGCGGATATCAAAGCCCGAAATGGGCAGGCAAATGCCCCGATTGCGGCGAATGGAATACCCTTGCGGAAACGGCGCAGGTCAAGGGCGGCGCAAAGGCGGCGAAGGCAGCACCGAAGCAGCCGGTTTCCCGCCTTTCGGAGGTGGAAACGGGCAGTGACCAACGCCTGCTGACAGGCATTGCGGAATTTGACCGCGTGATGGGCGGCGGCATTGTGCGCGATTCCGTCACCATCATCACATCACCCCCCGGCGGCGGCAAATCCACCCTGAGCCTGATGGCGGCATCTGCGCTGGCAAAGCAGGGCTTTCGGGTGCTTTATGCATCGGGGGAGGAGAGTGACAGTCAGATTAAAAACCGTGCAGACCGTATTCTGGACACCATTGCGGAAAATATCTGGATTGTGGCGGACACCTCTATGGACAATGTATTGGACGCAATTCGGGAAATTGACCCCGATTTGATAATTCTGGACAGCATCCAGACCTTTTCTCTGGCGGAATTTCTGCCCTCGCGCGCAGGCAACCCGACGCAGACCATGGAATGTGCGTCTGCTCTGGTGGCGCAGGCAAAAAATAAAAGCCGTCCCAGAGCGGTGCTGATGATAGGGCAGATGAATAAAAGCGATGAAATCGCAGGTCTGCGCGCCTTGGAGCATCTGGTGGATGCGGTGCTTGTGCTGGAGGGCGAGGGCGCGGATGAGCTGCGGTGTCTGGTTGCAACGAAAAACCGCTTCGGCAGTACGGGCGAAATGGGCTTTTTCACTATGACAGAGGCAGGGCTTGCGTCCATCGAAAACCCCTCGGCTTATTTTGTAACGAAACGGGAGAGGGGCGATTCTGTTTCCGGCAGTGCGATTGCGGTTTTGAAGGAGGGCTCTCGCCCTGTCATTGCGGAAATCGAAAGTCTGGTTTCCCCTTCCTTCACGCCGTATCCCTCGCGCATCAGCGAAACCATGAAAAAGGATACCATGAATACGCTGATTTCCATTCTGGAGCAGAGGGGCGGCATTAAGCTCTATGATAAAAATGTTGTCATCAAGACCACAGGCGGTCTGTATCTGAAGGAGCAGGCGGCAAATCTTGCCGTGCTGATGAGCATTGCTTCCTCGGTTTATGATAAGCCGATTCCCTCGGATTGGGCATTTCTTGCCGATGTCGGGCTGACGGGCGAATTGAAGCGTGTTCCTTCCATGGAAAGCCGCATCAAGGAGCTGGACCGCATGGGCTTCAAGCAGGTTTTCATTCCCGCAGGCGGTATGCGGGAGCTGCATTTGGAGAATATCCGCGTGGTGGAAGCAAAATTTTTGTCACAACTTCTGAATCATGTCTTTGGGAAAAAAGGAAATGGATAAAGAATACAGTTTTTTGTCCACAATATAAAGACATAAGTATTTCTTATGGGTATTCGACACAATTTATGGTTTACGAATAGAAATTCCTGTATTATAATAGGGAGAAACTATGTTTTTCCAAGACAAGTCAAAATGCTTTGGCATCCAAAGCAATCTATACAAAAACCGAAAAAGGAGGTATCCCCCATGCAGAACGTAGAAATTAGAAAATTTAAAAAGGTTCTGGTTGCAAACCGTGGCGAAATTGCCATTCGTGTGTATCGTGCGCTGAATGAATTGGGCATTCAGACAGTAGGTATTTTCTCAAAGGAGGATAAATATGCGCTGTTCCGCACAAAAACGGACGAGGCTTATATGCTGAACCCCGAAAAAGGCCCTCTGGATGCATATCTGGATATCAAAAACATCATCAAAATTGCGAAAGCAAAAGGCGTAGATGCCATTCATCCCGGGTATGGTTTTCTTTCCGAAAACCCCGAATTCGTGCAGGCGTGCGAAAAGGCGGGGATTGCTTTTATCGGCCCCAATGTAGATGTCATGTATAAAATGGGGGATAAGATTTCTTCCAAGAAAATGGCAATCGAATGTAATGTTCCCATCATCCCCGGCGTTGACCATGCAGTCAGAAGTCTGGATGAGGTGATGGAGGTTGCCCGGAAGGTCGGCTATCCCGTTATGCTGAAGGCATCCAACGGCGGCGGCGGTCGCGGTATGCGTATTGTAAATTCCGCGGAGGAAATGCCCAAGGAATTTGAAGAAGCAAGAAACGAAGCAAAGAAGGCCTTCGGTGATGATAAAATTTTCGTAGAAAAATATCTGCGTGACCCCAAGCATATCGAAGTACAGGTGCTTGGCGATAAATACGGCAATGTGGTGCATCTGTTTGACCGCGACTGTTCCGTGCAGAGAAGACACCAGAAGGTAATCGAATTTGCGCCTGCCTTTACCGTAAGCCAGCCTGTCAGAGAAAAAATTCTGGCAGATGCAGTGCGTCTGTCCAAGCATGTAGGCTATAAGAACGCTGGCACACTGGAATTTCTGGTGGATGCCGATGAAAACTACTACTTCATCGAAATGAACCCTCGTATTCAGGTAGAGCATACCGTTTCCGAGGAGGTAACCGGCATTGATATCGTACAGGCACAGATTCTGATTGAGGAGGGCTATCCTCTGAGTGCGCCCGAAATCGGCATTTCCTCTCAGGAGGATGTACACTGCAACGGCTATTCCGTGCAGCTGCGTATCACAACGGAAGACCCTGCAAACAATTTCATGCCCGATACAGGCAAGATTAACGTATATCGTTCTCCTGCCGGCAACGGTATCCGTCTGGATGGCGGCACAGCCCACACAGGCGCAGAGGTTACTCCCTATTATGACAGCCTGCTGGTTAAGATTATCGCGCATGACAGAACCTTTAAGGGCGTGACCAATAAGGCAATTCGTGCGATTAAGGAAACCCGTATCCGTGGTGTAAAAACAAATATTCCTTTCCTCATCAATGTTTTGCAGAGCGAAACATGGAGTGAAGGGAAATGTACGACAACCTTTATCGAAAAAACACCTGAGCTGTTCCGTTTCGTTCCCGGAAAGGACAGAGCAAGCAAGATTGCGGAATTCATCGGCAATCAGATTGTCAATGAATCCAAGGGGCAGAAGCCGCAGTTTGACCCCATCGTTGTGCCTTCCTTCGGCAAGACCGAAAATGGCAAAACCATTGAGGTTCCCGGTGCAAGGGATACCTTCCTCAAGATGGGCGCAAAGGCATATACACAGTCTCTTCTGAAGGAAAAACGCCTGCTGGTAACAGATACCTCCATGCGTGACGCGCATCAGTCCCTGATGGCAACCAGACTGCGTACCAATGACTTGATGGCCGCTGCACCCGCAACAAATATGGCAATGGCAAACGCCTTCTCCGTAGAAGCATGGGGCGGCGCAACCTTTGACGTTGCGTATCGTTTCCTGAAGGAATCCCCTTGGGTGCGTCTGCAGCAGCTGAGAGCGGCAATGCCCAACACACTGATTCAGATGCTCCTGCGTGCATCCAACGCAGTCGGCTATGCAAACTACCCCGATAACGTGGTGCAGAAATTCATTGAGGTTTCCGCAGAACGCGGCATTGATGTGTTCCGTATTTTCGATTCCCTCAACTGGGTGGAAAATATGAAGATGCCCATCGAGGTTGCGCTGAATACAGGCAAAATCGTAGAAGGCTCCATCTGCTACACAGGTGATATCTTAGACCCTAACGAAACAAAATATACACTGGATTACTATATCAGAAAGGCAAAAGAGCTGGAGGCTATGGGCTGTCACATCTTCGCAATCAAGGATATGGCAGGTCTTTTGAAGCCCTATGCGGCGAAGGAGCTGTTCGGCACACTGAAAAAAGAGCTTCACATTCCTCTGCATCTGCATACACACGATACCACAGGCAACGGTGTCAGCACCGTTCTGATGGCGGCAGAGGCAGGCGTGGATATTGTTGACCTTGCAATCCAGTCCATGTCCTCTCTGACCTCTCAGCCCTCCATGAACGCTGTTGTGGAAGCGTTGAAGGGCACAGAAAGAGATACCGGTCTGAATACCGAGCAGCTGATTGAGCTGAGTCATTATTATCAGGGCGTGCGTCAGATTTTCACAGGCTTTGAAAGTGAAATGAAGACACCCAATACGGAAATCTATAAATACGAAATCCCCGGCGGTCAGTATTCCAACCTGCTGGCACAGGTTAAGGCAATGGGCTCCGCCGACCAGTTTGAGGAAATCAAGCACCTGTATAAGGATGCGAATGACCTTCTGGGCAACATCGTTAAGGTAACACCCTCCTCCAAGGTTGTCGGCGATATGGCAATCTTCATGTCTAAAAACGGACTGACAAAGGATAACATCATGACAGAAGGGGCGGAGGTTTCCTATCCCGATTCCGTTGTGGATTACTTCCTTGGCAATATCGGTCAGCCTGAGGGCGGCTTCCCTGCGGATTTGCAGAAAATCGTGCTGAAGGGGCAGAAGCCCATCGAGGGCAGAGCAGGCGCACTGCTTCCTCCTGCGGATTGGGAAGCTATCGAAAAGCATCTGCATGAAGCACATGCCCTGAAGAAGGTGAACCCCAGAAATGTGCTTTCCTATGCACTGTATCCTAAGGTATATGATGACTATGTAAACCATGAGGAGGTTTATACAGACGTATCCAAGCTGAGCAGTGATGTATTCTTCTTTGGTCTGGCGAAGGGCGAAGAAACCTCTATCGAAATCGGCGAAGGTAAGGATATTCTGATTAAATATATCGATATGACAGAGCCCAACGCAGAGGGTATCCGTACACTGACCTTTGAAATCAACGGCGTAATGCGTGAAATTAAGGTTCTGGATAAGCACCTTGAGGTAAAGAGCGACGGTAAGCTGAAGGCAGATAAGAATAATCCCTTCCACCTTGGCTCCTCCATCCCCGGCACCGTTTCCAAGATTCTGGTGAAGGAGGGTGAGGAGGTTAAGAAGAACCAGCCTCTGCTGACGGTTGAAGCAATGAAGATGGAAACCTCCATTGTTGCAAATCAGGACGGCGTGATTGATAAGATTTATGTAAAAGAGGGCGAACAGGTAAATCAGGGCGATTTGCTGGTTTCCTTCGTACAGGAGGGCTGATATTTTTCAGTCGGTATAAAAATAACGAAGCCATGGCACAATCCTTTATGGGTTGTGCCTTTTTCATGGGCTGATTTTTTATAGAAAAAAATTGTTCCGAGAAAAAAAGTATGCTATGATAAATTTGTGATTTGATGAACCCTGATGAAGAAGAAAGGATGTAGCAGATGAATTGGAAAGACCGTTTTTCCGGCAGGCTTCTGTCTGCGGATGAGGCTGTGCGGCAGATTCGCTCCGGCGATACCATCTCCATCGCGCACGTTGGCTCCGAGCCGTATGCGCTGGTGGATGCACTGGCACGCAATGCGGATGCTCTTACAGATGTGGATATGCATTTCATGCTTTCCCTCAGAAAGGAGGAGCCGCATATCGCAAAGGGGATGGAAAAGCATCTGCGCTTTTTCGGCTATTTTCTGGGCGGCAGTACAAGAGGGGCGGTTGCGGAGAGCAGAGCGGAATATCTGCCTTGCTTTTTCCATCTTTATCCCCGCATGCTCAGAGAGCGTGGCGGCGTGGATGTGCTTCTGATTTCCGTTTCCGAGCCGGATGCGCATGGCTATTGCTCCATGGGGCCGGGGATTGACCATCTGCCTGCCTTTCGAGATTCCGCAAAGCTTGTAATTGCGCAGATGAACCGCAATCTGCCGCGTGTGATGGGGGATTCCTTCATTCATTTGAGAGATATTGATATCATCGTAGAAGAGGACAGACCCATGCCGACCCTGACACCGCCGACAATTACGGAGGTTGAGCAGAAAATAGGGGAATACTGCGCCTCTCTTGTGCAGGATGGGGATACGATTCAGCTTGGCATTGGCGGCATTCCCGATGCCGTTGTGACCTTTTTAAAGGATAAAAAGGATTTGGGTCTGCATACCGAAATGGCGGCGGATGGCATTATCGACCTGATTGAAGCAGGTGTTATCAATAATAAAAAGAAAACGCTGCACCGCGGCAAAAGCATTGCGACCTTCGCGGCAGGCACGCAGAGATTGTATGATTTTCTGGATAATAACCCCTGCTTTGAGCTGCATGGGGTGGAGCATGTCAATAACCCCTATGTGATTGCACAGAATGATAACATGGTTTCCATCAATTCCGCCATTCAGGTTGATTTGATGGGACAGGTCAATGCGGAGGTGGTGAAGGGGATGCAGTTCAGCGGTGTCGGCGGACAGGTGGACTTCATCCGCGGCGCAACGATGAGCAAGGGCGGCAGAGCCATCATTGCCTTGCCTTCCACGGCGGCAGGCGGAAAAATTTCCAAAATCGTGCCATTTATCGACCATGGCGCAGTGGTAACAACCCCAAGAACAGAAATTGATTATGTGGTAACGGAATATGGCATAGCAAAGCTTTGGGGCAGAAGCCTCAAGGAGCGGGCAAGGGCGCTGATTTCGATTGCACACCCCGATTTTCGCCCGATGCTTGCGGAGGAATACGAAAAACGCTTCGGCAGACCCTTAGATTAGAAAAACGCATGAAAAAAAGCACTCCGGATGGAGTGCTTTTCGTGTTTTTATTTGCCGATGGATTTTCTGTATTCCGCTACCTCCTCGTCTGTCAGAGGCTCCAGCTCCTTGGGGTCCATCCATCTTACCCAGATGCGATCCTGCATTGCCTTGATATCCAGAGGGGTATCGAAGTTATCCTTATCAATGGGAATTACTGTATCATTATCCCCGTTGAACATGATTTCAAAGGGCTTGAATATACCATCCTCAAATACAAGCATATCGGAAGAATATACATTCAGTGCGCCTGCTTCGCTCAGAAGATGCTTTTCCAGTGCTTCCAGATTGGGGAAGGTAACAACCATCCAGTCGCCCTTCATATCGGAATAATCGAACAGCTGCAAGCCGTGGAAATCGATTTCCTCGTTGCCGCTTGCGCCCTTGTCATCATCCGCTTTGCCCTTCATGGCAACAGGTGTGCCGTTTTTGCCGTCCTTCAGAATTTCGGTTCCGGGGATGAAAGCATTCACGAATTTATTGATTTCATTGGTTCTAAACTGAGAACGAACCTGCGCAATGATACCGTAATCGCTGCTGTCATAGCAGATAGAAGCAACCTCATTCCAGAATTCACTTAATGTTTTGACCATTTCTATTACCTCCATATCAACTTTCATTACCTCATATCATACTAGCATTGTGTTCATTCTGTCAATAGATATTCATTCGGTCGGCTGATTTGAAAGTAATGCGCCGGCACCTTTCCGCTGAAAACCAGATCGGCAAGCATGATTTTTCTCTCTAATGTAATATCCTCTCGGTACAGCGGATTGACAATCCGAAGTTCTAAATGTACCGCAAGCCAGATTTTGTAGTTAATCTGATTGATGCCGACGGAGGAAAATGCCGTTTCATAATCCACCCTGACCGCACCCATAGGCAGAAGGGTGAAGGGGATTTTCGGTCCCTGATTGGCAAGAAGCCCCCAATGCGTTGCCGCGCCAAGCGGAATGGGAATAACCTCTTTCGGCAGTTCATTTAGCTGCTTTGTGATATCGCGGCTCAGCAGGGCGCAGAATTGGTTTACGCATGTGGTGTTGGCGGTGTAGCTTTCGCCATCCGCCCCCTTCTGCAAAAGCGCGTTTGCATCTAATTCCATACGCGCAAGTGCATTTGCCACCGCCTCATCGATAATCCGATTTGCCGCCGCCCTGCACTGCATGTGCGAGATTTCCTTCAAGGGCGGCAGAAGGCTTTTTTCCAGAAGGAAAAAACAGAGAAGCGTCAGCAGAGCAGGCAGGAGAAGGGGCAGAAATTTCTTCCTTTTTCGGTTTCGTTTTCTTTTTCGCATTGTCCGCTCCCTCCCTCTGCAATGATATGAATGAGGAGGGCGAAGCATACCTTTTCCTTGATTTCGGGGCTTTTTTTGCAATGTTAAAGAAAAATTAAACAAAGGTTATAATAGAAATAAGCATGTTTTTGTGAAAATGTCTTTCTTTTGCGGTAAAATTTTGGTATAATCAAAAAAGTATAATCTTCGCAAAATGGCGGAATATGGATTTTGTTCCATCCGTTTTGATTACACATGGAAATAAACAGGAGGCTTGAAATATGAGTGAATCTCAACACAGAAGGGGAGATCCGCAGGACAGAACGGGCGTAAGACAGACGCGCCCCTCCGGCACAAACGGCACACGCCGTCCATCCTCTTCCGGAAACCCGAAAAAACGCAGAAAGCGCAGAAAGAAACGCTCGGTCAACAGCAGAATCGGGAAGGTTTTGCTGATTGTTGCCATCGTGATTGCCTTTGCGGTTGCAGGTGCAATTCTGGGTACGGTGTTCGGTATTCTGCAAAGCACGGATATGCTGAATACCTCCGATGTTCTGCCCGATTCCTATACCTCTGTCATCTATGATGCGGATGATAATGAGGTGGATAAGCTGCATGGCGAGGAAAACCGAGAGTATGTGAAGCTTTCCGCAATCACAACCAATATGCAGAATGCAGTCATTGCGATTGAGGATCAGCGTTTTTATGAGCATAATGGTATTGATATCCGAGGTATCCTGCGTGCGATGGCTGAAAATATTAAAACCATGAGCTTTTCGCAGGGTGCGAGTACGCTGACGCAGCAGGTGCTGAAAAATGAGGTGCTTGAATCCGAAAAGAGCATTTCCAGAAAGATAAAGGAGCAGTATCTGGCTGTTTCTCTGGAAAATGCGCTGAAAAAACAGCTTGGCTCAAAGGATGCGGCGAAGAAATATATTCTGGAGCTGTATCTGAACACGATACCGCTGCATCATGGTCTGCGTGGCGTAGAGGCGGCTTCTCAATATTATTTTGGCAAGCATGCCAGTGAGCTGACGCTGGCAGAGGCGGCAAGCATTGCGGGCATCACGAAAACCCCCAGTCTGTATGCGCCGGATATGAATCAGGAGGCAAGCAAGGAACGCCAGATGACGGTTCTGAAAAAAATGCTGGATCTGAATATGATTACGCAGGCGGAATATGACGAAGCTGCGGCAGAGGATATCTATGCACATCTGGTCTGCAAGGATACTGCGGAGGAAGAAAGCAATGCAAAGCATAACTGGTTTGTAGAGGCGGCAGTGCAGCAGATTAAGGCTGACCTGATGGAAAAGAAAAACATGACAGCCGCACAGGCATCCAATATGATTTACAGCGGCGGTCTGCAGATTCATACCACAATGGACGCTTCCATGCAGGAAACCGCAGAAGCTGCCATGAAGAATGATAATATGTTCCCGGCAGGGGATGGGAAGATGGATGTGACCTATCTGATTTCCGTTCTGGATACACAGAACCCCGATGAAAGCAGCAATCAGTCGCATTATGAAAAGAAAACAACCGTTACCTCGCAGGCGGAGGCAGATGCCTTTGTTGCATCCGTGAAGGAGGAACTTCTGGATGAAACGCATACCTTGGTTCTGGATAAGCTGACGGTTTCCAAATCCCTGCAGGCGGCAATGGTCATCATGGATCAAAGCAACGGCGAAGTAAAGGCGATTGTCGGCGGACGCGGCGAAAAGCCCGGTGATTCCGTATTCAACCGTGCGACACAGGCATTGCGTCAGCAGGGCTCGACGATGAAGCCCCTTGCAGCGTATGCCCCCGCGATTGATACGGGACTGCTGATGCCCGGCTCCATCATCATTGATGAGCCTGTTACCTACGGCGGCTGGTCTCCCAAAAACTGGGACGGCAAATATATCGGGCCTACCACAGTGCGTCAGGGTATCTGGCATTCCATGAACGTGCTGGCGGTTAAGACCTTTATGATGGTTGGCGCGGATACGGCTTATCAGTATCTGCTGGACTTTGGCTTTACTACGATTGATGAACGGGATAAGGCGGCAACAACGGCACTCGGCGGTCTGACACAGGGCGTTTCCGTTCTGGAGCAGACAGCAGCCTATGCAACCATTGCCAACGGCGGCACCTATTATGAGCCGATGTTCTATACAGTGGTTTATGACCATGACGGCAATGTGCTACTGGATAATTCCGAACAGGAAACACATCGGGTGCTGAAGGAAACAACCGCCTTCCTGCTGACGGATATGATGCGTGATGTTATCACGAAGGGTACCGGTACGAAGGCAGCCATCAGCGGCATGAATGTCGCAGGTAAAACAGGTACCACCAATGATACCGTTGACCTGACCTTCTATGGCTATACGCCTTACTATACCGCCGGTATCTGGATGGGGTATGACAGTCAGAAGGAGATTATAAATGCAAATAACGCCCATCTGCGCATCTGGAGCTCGGTTATGAGCCAGATTCATTATGATAAGGGACTGAAGAATAAGGAGTTTAAAAAACCGGATGGCTTGACAACACGTTCTATCTGCTCTGCATCCGGCATGACACCTTCTTCTCTTTGCAACAGCGATTACTATGGCTATGGTGTAACGAGTGACTATGTTACAACGGATTTCAAGGGCAGCACAGGCGGCGGCACCTGCACGATGCACAAATCCTACACGATTTGCAGCGAAACAGGCAAGCTTGCGGGCGCAACCTGCCCGACCATGAATGTGGTTTTGGCGGTCAACAGTGACGGTACAATCAAGGGCAAGCCCTCTAAGGTTCCCGAAGGCAAGCTGGATATCAATATCAGCGCAACCTGCGATTCTGCGCATGTGAGCAGCAGTGATGATGATACCAACAGCACAGACCCCGGCACAACAGACCCCGGCAATGGACAGAACCCTGAGGATAACCTCTGGAATAATGAGGACTTCGGGATTCAATAAATAATAATTTACATTTAGGAGAATTCAAATGAGCGAACAGAATATTTTAGCAACAATTGACGGCGTAAACATTACAGATGCGGATTTGGACGCATATATCGCGAATCTGCCGAAGGAGCAGCAGGCGTATGCGGCATATCCCCAGTTCAGAGAGCATGCACTGAAGCAGCTTCTGGCATTCCATCTGTATGCAAAGATGGCAGAAGAAGAAAAAATGGATGAAACCGATGAATTTAAAGCCATGATGGAACGGGCAAGAAAGGATATCCTTGCCCAGCTTGCCATCAACAGCGTTCTGAAGGATATCACTGTAACAGATGAAGAAATGCAGGCGTTCTACAAGGAAAATCCCCAGCATTTTGAAAAGGGCGAAACCGTACATGCGAAGCATATCCTGGTGGATTCCGAAGAAAAAGCACAGGATATCATGAACAAAATCACCGCAGGGGATATCTATTTTGAGGATGCCGCGAAGGAATTTTCCTCCTGCCCCTCCAATGCGCAGGGTGGTGACCTTGGCGAATTCGGCAAGGGTCAGATGGTTCCGGAGTTCGATCAGGCGGTATTTGCGGCTGAGGTCGGCAAGGTAGTCGGTCCTGTAAAGACACAGTTCGGCTATCATCTGATTAAGGTTGAGGATAAGAAGGACGCATCCGTAACCCCCTTCGATGAGGTGAAGGAACAGATTCGTGCAAATCTGCTGCAGCAGAAGCAGAATCAGGCTTATACCGAAAAGTATAAGGAGCTGCATGATAAATACATGAAATAAGCGCATAGCAAAAGCCCCTCTTTTCAGAGGGGCTTCATTTTTATTCTATTTTTATTCCATTAAGCTTATTCCTTTAAACCTTCCAATGCGTTTCTGGCGTTGCCAATTTGATTGGAATCGGGGTACTCGCTGATAATCTTGTTGTAATATTTCTTTGCGCTTGCCGTATCGTTTTCTCCCTCTGCAATCTGTCCCAGATAGTAATAGATGTCATCCACAAAGTTTTCGTTGCTTGCGTATTTCAAGGCTGCTTCCAGATCGGTCTTTGCCTCTGTCATATTTTTGCTTAGAAAATCACTTTTTCCTTTGGTGTAGTAGGCATCTGCCGCCTTGGGGTAAAGCTCTGCCTTCAGAGAATTATATTTCGCCAAATCATCATCACTAAATCCAACCGTATCAATGGATTCAAAGGTGGTGATGCAGGCTTCATAATCGCCGTCTGTCATCTGCGATACTGCCGTTTCCAGCAATTCCAGATTCGCCTGCTTATTTTCCTCGCTGCGCAGCTGCTTGTTTTCCTTTTGCAGCTTTTGCAGTTCTGTCCGCATTTCCAGAACCTCCTCCGGTGTCATATTGGTTTCACCGGAATAATTTTCAACAGCGGTCTGCAATTCCTTGATTTTTGCATCCTTATCCTCATTTAGCGCAGGCACAATCAGCACAAGAATCACCAGAGCTGAAATCACAAGCCCGATGACAAAGGCAATCATGTTGTGCTTTTCCAGAACGCTGCTGCTTCTGTCCTTGCGCTTATAGCCGGGAAGGGGCGGATTGCTGTCTGTTTTTTTCACGCTGACTGCCGCAGAGGCTTTATTTTTGTCTCCCTTTTTCAGAGTGGGAGCAGGCACATTGCCAATTAGCTGTGCATAATGCAGGGCAAGGGGATTGCGAATATCTCGTTTCAGCACGATTTCATTAAAATGCAGCGCGCGCTTCAGGTTTTTATCCTCAATGCAGCAAAGCGTCATCAGGTTATAGGCATCAATGAAATTCGGGTTATTGTCAATGGATTTTTTCAGCTGAATAATGGCTAAATCATCACTGCCCTGCTTCAGATAGGTAATCGCCTGATTATACATCCGCACTGCGTCATTGCATTTTTCCATTTCTCTGGCGTTTTTCTGCAAATACGCCATATAGCCTGCGGCAGCATTTCCTTCGGGCAGAAGGGAGGAGCTGATAATCCAATGTCTGAGGGCATCCCCGATGCGCCCTGTTTCGCAATAAATCAGACCGAGAAGATTTCTCGCCTGTATGTTATTTTTATCAAAAAGAAGGCTCTGTTCCAGATTTGCCGCTGCACCGGAGAGATCAGTTTCTCCGGCTAAGGTAAGCGCTTCATTATAAAGACGGATGGATGCATTGCGTGCCTTTCGGAACACATACACATCTACGCCGCAATCGGGACAGCGACAGCCCTCAGAAAAATTAAAACCACAATTCGGGCATTTCATGTCATTCTCTCCTTTTGCTTATTCCTGAGTGGGGGGCTGCTTTTTCTCCTTCGCAATATGCTGTAGGATATCCAGAAGATCCTGCATTTCGGATGTATGCAGGGATGCTTCGATCTGGTCGATTTCCAGAATGGGCTGATATCTGCTCAATTCTTCTTTAAAGTTAAACACAGGACATTCCTCCGTTTCAAATACTTTTTTTATGTGCTTCAGTTTAGCTGTTTTTACGGTGCTTCAGATAGGTGCGCATGGCTCCGATCATATATAAGGAACCACAGCAAAGAATAATGCCGTTCTGAGGGGTGAGGGTGCGCGCCCTTTCATACGCCGCCTCAATTTCCTTTTCCATCTCCACCGTACCGCTGAAATCGGAAACAGAGCGAGCAAGAGAAAATACATCCAGCCTTCTCTCGCTGTGCGGCTCAGTCAGAATCACCGTCTCCGCAAAGGGAAGAATCTGCTCTGCCATCCGCCGATATTCCTTATCCCCCAGAATACCGAGAATAAGGGTAACCTTTTTTTTCTTGAAATAAACCGAAAGGGAATTTGCCAGCTGCCGAATCCCATCCGCATTATGCGCGCCATCCAGAATGACAAGCGGCGCTTTGCCGCAAAGCTCCATCCTGCCTGCCCAACGGGCATTTTTCAGTCCATTGCGGATTGCTCCTTCGCAAATCGCAAGGCCGTTTTTGTTCAGCACAAGGCAGGCCTCCAGAACCGCAAGGCAATTTTCAAGCTGATAGGTGCCGAGCAGAGATAATTCCAGATTTTCCAAGGAAAAGCATTTATTTTTGACAGAAAAAACAGTCCCTTCCAATGTTTGCGAAGCGACCCTGATTTCTGCGTCATTCAAACAATAGAATGGAGCATCCATCCGAGCTGCTGCATCCTTAATGATATTATATACTAATTCCGCTTGGGAATACAACACCACAGGACAATTTTTCTTAATGATGCCGGATTTTTCCATAGCGATTTTTTCAATCGTATCCCCCAGAAAATCCGTATGGTCAATGCTGATGGACATGATGAGCGAAAGTAGGGGGTGGGGAACGATATTCGTGGCATCAAATCTGCCGCCAAGCCCGACCTCCAGAATCAGAACATCCACCTGCTTTTCATAAAAATAATGAAATGCCGCACCGGTTGTAATTTCAAAAAGCGTCGGAACAGGCTTGCCTTCTGCCGCCAGCTTTTCGCAGAGCTGCCGCATCAGGGTGATTTCCTTTGCAAAATCATCATCCGAAATTTCCGCACCATTGAGGAGATAGCGTTCATTGTATCGCTCCAGATGGGGGGAGGTATATGCGCCGACGCGATAGCCAGCCTCCTTTAATATGGAAGAAAGCATTGCCACGGCAGAGCCCTTCCCATTTGTGCCTGCAACATGAATCACAGGAAGCCTTTGCTCTGGATTTCCAAGCAGATCACAGAGGTATTGTATGCGTTCCAGCCCCGGCACAGAACCAAAGCCAACCTCTTCTTCCAAATAATGAATACATTCCTGATAATTCACAGGCTCACCTCCTGAATTTTGTATATCCTCCATTATAACAAAGCTATGAAATTCTGCAACAGACTTAATAAAATTGAAAAGATTGATAATAACTTTGAAAAAATTCAAAAGGATAATGTATCCTGCCGGATACAGGAAGAAGCCGATGTAAATCAGTTGTAAATGGCGAAAAAGTGCTGTATGATAAAGATATTGAATCAGTATGTATATTTCAAAAAACATCCTTTTGCCTGCGGACAGAAGGCATGATTGAGATTGGAACGGTGAAAGCATGACAATGGTTACGGATTTACTTGCAGCTCTGGGAGAGAATTTTTCTCTGCTTGTGGTTGCCTGTGTGGAAATATTGGCGGCGATGCTGCTGTTAAGCGCAGTGGTGTGCCGCAGATGGGGCAAAACAAAACAGACTGCGCCGCGCAAAACGGATGATATTTTGCTGTCACAGATGAACAGCCAAAAGGACACGGCTTGTCTGGTGCTGCGAAGAAAGGATTTACTGCCGCTTGCGGCAGCCGGAGATATGACGGCACTGCTCGGCATTTCCATGGAAGCCGTGCAGCAGGATATGATGACGCTTGCCGATATGTTGCAGGAGGAAGGGGACGGCGGCTCTGTCTGGAAAAAATACCGCGAATGGAAGGGAGAAGCAGCTCTCATTGAGAATTTTCAGCTGAAAAACGGCGAATGGGTGCAGCTGACCATCAGCCGCAGTGCAGATGGCTTATATGATTTATTCTGCTTTTGTCGTATCACAAAGCTTTATCGGCAGATTGCAGACTATGAAAAGCGTCTGGAAAGACTGGAGGAGGAAAGCCGCTCCAAAACAACCTTCCTTTCTCGTATGTCGCATGAAATTCGTACGCCGATGAACGGGATTATCGGTATGCTGACGCTGGCAGAAAATAAGCTGGAGGCGAACAGTCCCGCTATGCAGTACCTTACAAAGGCGGATGAGCTTTCCGATCATTTGATTGCGCTGATTAACGATATTCTGGATATGTCCCGTATCGAGGTCGGCAAGGTTGAGCTGGAGCAGGGCGTGTTCAGCCTGCGTGCGCTGGGCAACCGCCTGTATGATATGTTTGCGAAAAATTTGGACAGCCGCGGGATTCGCTACGAGGTCAATTTTGAAGGCGTTACTGCGGATTATGTCTGTGGGGATGAGCTGCGCATCAGTCAGGTGATTATCAATTTTCTTTCCAATGCAGTGAAATTCACCTCGGAGGGGGAAATCATCGTTACCTTCCGCCAGATGATGCTGCAAAACGGCGTGGCGGATTTCATGATTCGCGTGCATGATACGGGTATCGGCATGGAGCCGGAATTTATTAACCGTATCTTCCGCCCCTTCGAGCAGGAAACGATTGAAACCTCCCGTCTTTACGGCGGAACAGGCTTGGGCATGGCAATCACCGATCAGCTTGTCAAACTGATGGGCGGTGAAATCGTAGTAGAAAGCCAACCCCAAAAAGGCTCAGATTTTTCTGTATTCCTGCACCTGCCGATTGCAGAAAAGCCTGCGGCACTGCCGGCAGAGCAACAGCAAAGCAAGCCCCTTGCGGCTACGGCGAATGTCTTTGTCGGCAAAAGAATTCTGCTTGCGGAGGATAACGAAATCAACGCCATGATTACGGTTGAGGTGCTGCAGGAAATGGGCGCGGCAATCGATGTTGCCAAAAACGGACAGGAGGCAATCGATTTGTTTACGGCGCATGCAGAGGGCTATTATGATTTCATTTTGATGGATGTGCAGATGCCTGTAATGGACGGGCGCACGGCAGCAAAAAGGATTCGTGCGCTGAAACGAAAGGATGCAAAAGAGATACTGATTTTTGCGCTGTCTGCCGATGCCTTTGTGGAGGACGAGAGAAGGTCTCTGGAAAGCGGCATGGACGGACATTTTGCGAAGCCGGTTGATTTTCCTGCATTGCAGAAGAAAATCGGTGAATTTTTACAGAAGAGAAAGCAGGTGGATGGATGGAAAAAAACAAAATGAAAAAAACCGTATGGGGTGCATCGGTTGCGGTTGTGCTGACAACAGGCGCGGCACTTGGCGTATCCGCTTATCAATCCGGTATTGATTTTCACCCTTCTGAAGAAAAAAATACCTTCCGTGCCAATCAGGTGCGGTTTGATGATACAAATGACGCAAAGGGCAGAGACAACACCGCGGAGCAGAATGAAAGTGAATTTCTGGAAAGGGATAGCAATGCGGAGGAAAGCAATCGTCCGCAGGAGCAGAATAATGCGGACTATCAGTTTGAACGGGAGCAGCTGCGGCAGAATTTTTCCGATGCCATTGCCCTGAATACCGGCACAGCGGATGCGTCCGCAATCGGCGGCAGTGCGGACAGCACAGATACCGTATACGATTTTACGGATGACCGCAGCCAGGCGGATGTCGTTCTCAATGGCGGCGCAGGTGACAGCGGCGGCGGACAGGGGTCGGCAGAGCCGACACAGCCGACACAGCCGACAGAACCCACACAGCCGACAGAGCCTTCGGACAGCAATAATAACAGCAATAATAGCGGCGGCACTGATACCACAACCCCCACCCCTGACCCGACACCGATAACACCGGAGCCGATACCGGGCTATGGGGATGCCTCGCTTGACCCCGATACGGATAAAACCGCGCCAGATTTTGGCTTTGAAATGGATAATAAAGAGTATCTGGACGGCGCATTGACGAAGGACGATATCCGAAAGATTACGATTTCTCAGCCGAGCAGGAGTGACGCTGCATTATACAGAGGGCAGAAAAATGTTTCTGCGCAGACCATCTTCAATGCGTTGGAAACATATATCATTGATCAGAATTGGGGGCTGCATCGTTGGGAGCAGAAGCATCTGGATAAATATATTCGTATTGATATGGTATACATTGACGATACCGCATACTATTTTGACGTATCAAATCAGACCATAGATATCCCTGAGGATGCAGAAACCATTGGGATTGACATTTCCTATCGCCTTACCCTTAAAAATGCCGACGGAACAGAGACAGCGTGGATTTCCAATCCGGAGGGAACGCTGACCTATCGTCTGGAACAGACCCGTTTGCTGGTTTTGAGCGAGGCATTGCAGGATAAGGGGCAGAAGATTGATGCAAGCACCGTACTGAATCGCTATTCCAACCTTGCAAGTGACAAAACCAATCCGCCCATCGGCACAAGGGTAGACCTTTATTATTATCAGCGTGGTCTGCTTGGGGAGGACAGATTGGAAACCCTTTTCCCCGGCTGGCGTGAAAATGGCGAGCCGGTTCCGTGGGAATACCCTGTAACAGTAGGGCGGCATGTATTGGAGCCTGCGGCGCGTGTTTCTCTGGATTCCTCCTATGTGGTTTCTGTCAAGCCCCGTTGGATAGATGTCAAATCGATAAAATATACCCGACAATCCGCAGAATCCGGACAGGAGCTGACCTTTATGCAGACCCTGACCGATTATACAGGGGAGTATGCCCCTGTGCTTGCAGTGCCGAAATATGTGCAGGCTGTGGATTTTGCGGCGAATAATCATCTGCAGGCAGTGGAATATCTCAGGCTTTCGGATACCGTGCGCTATGTCAATACCAATCAGGTCAATCTGCGCGTCAATAAGGGCTATCAGCTTTCGGGGGAAAATCCTGTCTTTGCTGTTACGGCAGATGGCATTCTGACAAATGCCGCAGGCACGGAATATATAGGGATTCCCTATAGCACAACAAAGCTGACAATTCCCGATAATATCGAAAGGGTGACGCTGCCCAAGAATACACAGCTTCGTCAGCTTGTGCTTGAAGCAGAGGATGCGGCAAGTCTGCCGAAAATTGATTACGGCGGCATGAAAAGCGGCACGATTATCGTACCCGATGCGGTTTTGCTTGAGTTTATTTCCGCAAATAAGGCGGCACTGGCAGGAACGGATATTGCCGTGCGCTCTGTCGGGCAAATTATCAAAGAGGATGCAGTGCTTTCCAAGGATGAAAAAACACTGCAAAACGTGTTCAGCATCAACAGGATTTATACCGTACCGAAAAGCGTAACGAAAATTGCCGCTTACGCCTTTGAAGCTGCGCCAAATACAACAAGGGTCGTTCTTCCGAACAATGCGGTTGTTCTGGAGGAAAATGCTTTTGCGAACAGCAGCGTGGATACTGTTCTGTGCAGAACAAAGGCGCAGGCAGATAAAATCAATCAACAGCTTGCCGAGTGGAGCTTATCCGAAGCCATTCATGCGATTGCACTGCAAACGAGCAAAGAGGGCAACACCTACTATATTAACGGCAACGAAGGTGTTCTGCTCTATGGCGGCAGCAATATCACAGAATACAGCGGTCTGGAAACGGCGCAAAACGGCGAAACCGTAAAAATCACGGAAATTGCGGACGGTGCATTTGAAAATAACCAATCTCTGCAATGGGCAATGCTGGAGCAGAATGTGGCGAAAATCGGCGCAAGGGCGTTTTATAACTGTGCCGCACTGGAGGGTGTTTTCATTCAGACGGAGGACAGCGTCACCATCGGAGAGAAAGCGTTTGATGCATGTCCTTCCCTGTATTTCGTTGCATCCAATGCGAAAAAAGGAGATGTCGGCGATTATGTGATTGATATTTGCAATAAAAGCAGCGGCGGCATCAATCTGACGCAGCTTTTTGTAACCAATCAGTGTGAAAAGGACAGCTATTCTGAGCAGTGGCTTCATTTTGATGGCAGCATCGGGCATACACTTGCCGTATATGATATCGGCAGTACAAAAATGCTGTATGCTCTGGATGCAGAGGGGATTCCCAATATCGCAATCCGCTCCGGCAAAACGCTTACAGGCAAAATCACATTACCGAAAGAAACACTTGAGCTTTATTCGCAGGCAATGTTCGGCACGGAGGGTGCCTATACGCTGAATTGGGATACTTTGCCGCGCTTGCAGTATATTGATGATTATGTATTTGCCGATACAGGTCTGGAAGGCTCTGTCACAACAGGGGCGATTTCGTTCGGGAAGCATGCCTTTTGTGCCTGCAATATCACAGACCTGACCTGTACACAGGAGGTAAGCGAAATAGATGAGCTGGCATTTGCCGAATGTAAGAAGCTTACCCTTGTCAATCTGGAGAACGGCTTTCATTATGACAGTATGCTGCATACCGATGCGTTCTATGGCTGTGAGCAGCTGAAACGGGTGGAAATCAACAGCTCTGCTGTGCCGAAGCTTACCCTGTTCAATAAGGGGATTCCCTTTACCTTCAATTCTGATTGGACGAATGAGGAGGAAGCGGCATATATCCTGTTTCCCGAAAAATATGCACAGGATGAAAGCATTGTACAGGATTTTGTGAAGAAATGGCGTTATGCAATGCTTGGCTATATGGTCATTGGAAACAGTCAGCCGTATGATTTGCTGTATGAGGATATCTTCCTGAAGGAGCTGCCGTTTGATATCGCAATGGAAGACCGTTACAAAATGGCAGATGCTATCCTAAAGGAAAGACTTCTGGAAATAGAAAACCGTATCCGCGATATTCTGGGAGCGGCACATGTAGCGGAGCCGTCAGAGTTTTATCCGCATCGTATTGATAGGGATGGCTATATCACTCTGATTGGTGCGCCTTCCGATATCAAAAAGACCTTCCTTGGCTCGAAGGCTCTGGATATTCCGGATGGCTGGTGTCTGGATTATCTCGGCAAGGGTGCCTTTTCAAACACGAAAAATCTGGAAAGCGTGATATTTGATAACGGCTTTGCAGGAATTGAGCAGGATGCCTTTCAAGGTGTGGAAAGCGAAACCCTGCAGCTGACCTTTTATGATGCAACGCCGCCGGCACTGCTGCTCGATACGGAGGGTAAGCCCTTTGACTTCGGCATAGCTATCGAACGGCTGCACATCAATAGCTTTGATGAGGATGTCTGCATTGATTTCATTGAAAAATGGGCATATCCGTTGGCAGGCTATGAAAACTATGAAAAAATGTATTCTGCAATGCGGCAAAGCATGATGGAGTCTGCTGAAAATCCGGAAGAAATCACAACGGAAGCCGTTCATGAAAAAATGACGGAAATTCTGCTGCCGATTGAAAATCAGCTGCGTGGCGTAATCTGGTATATCAGCGAGGATTTTTCCATCAGCACCCTGCCGCAGGTGGAGAAGCTGAGCTTTACACTTGGAACGGATGCAGGCGATACAGATACCGGTGATACGGATACCGGTGATACGGATACCGGTGACGTTGGTGAAACAGAGGATGGGATGACAGACCCTGCACAGGAGCCGATTGTCCTGCCGGAGCTTACCATAGAACGTCCTGTTATCATTGAGATTGATATTCCGCCGGAGGCATTGCAGACAGAAAATCAGATAAAGGAAGAACCAAAAGCAGAAGAAAAGGAAGAAAAAGAAGAAACGGAAGAAATGGAAGAAAAAACACAGCAGCCGACAGGCGGTGAAGCAGAAAGCACCTCTCATGGTGTAGAAGAAGGAGGAGCAGAATGATTGTTGAACAATCCAAGCAGATCATTTCTGAGGTCAATAAGGCATTTATCGGCAGAAACGATATTGTGGAAAAGGTATTGATGACGATTTATGCCGGAGGACATGTATTACTGGAGGACTGCCCCGGTGTCGGCAAAACCACACTGGCGCTTGCGTTTTCCCACGCACTGGGTCTGAGCAGCAAGCGTATTCAGTTCACACCGGATACCTTGCCGTCCGATATTACAGGCTTTACGGCGTTTAACCGTGAAACAAATAAATTTGAATATCGGGAGGGGGCGGCGAATTGTCAGCTTTTGCTGGCGGATGAAATCAACCGTACCTCTCCGAAAACGCAGTCTGCGCTGCTGGAGGTTATGGAGGAGCATACCATTACGGTAGATGGGGAAACCCATGTGCTGCCTGCGCCCTTTATCTGCATTGCCACGCAGAACCCACTTGGCTCCGCAGGGACACAGCCCTTGCCGCAGTCGCAGATTGACCGTTTTATGGTCTGCCTTTCCATCGGCTACCCGACATTGGAAAATCAGATGAAAATTATCAATGCGCAGCGCTACAATAATCCCATTGAGGATATCCATACCGTAACAAGCGCACAGAACCTTCTGGAGGTGCAGAATTATCTGACCTCTGTGCGCATGACGGATAGTGTGCTTGCCTATGCGATTCGCCTTTGCGAGGAAACGAGAACGCACCCTCTGGTGGAGCTTGGGATTTCTCCGCGCGGTGTTTCTGCGTTGGTGAAGATGGCGCGTGCCAATGCAATTCTCAGAGAACGGAACTATGTTGTTCCGGAGGATGTGCAGAATGTGTTTTTGGATGTCTGCGCGCATCGTCTGGCACTGCGTCCGCAGGCAAGAATCGAAGGCATGACGGCGCAGGTGATTTTGCAGAATATTCTGAAAAAAATCAAACCGACACAGACGGAGGGGTGATTCGTTATGTGGAAAAATCGGTTAAACTATGCGCTTATTATGCTGGTGCTGCTGATTTTACTGGTGCTGTTCAGCAAGCCGTTTCTGCTTGCCATATTGCTGCTGCTGTCGGCGGTGGCATTGCTTCTGGCACTTTTTACATGGCATGATGCCGAAAGCATCCGCACGAGCGTAAGCATCCAAAGCGGCGGCAGAGAGGGGAGCGAAACACCCATGACCTTTCGCTTTGCTTCAAAGAAGCGGCTTCTGGCGGCACGCAGCATATTGGTTGAGATGGAAGTATATAACGAAATGTTCTGTGAGACGGTACAGAAGCGCATGCTGTTCGCGCTTTCGGATACAGAGAACGAGTATACGGTTTCTGTACCGCTTGTCTGGTGCGGTAAGGTTACCTTTCGCTGTACCGCGATGTATATTCAGGATATCTTCGGGCTGTTTCGTATGCAGGTGGCACCGTTTCAGGAGGTCTGCACGGTGATATATCCGCACCTTTTGCGGCTCAGTACGGAGCTTTCCAACACCACCATCGGCACAACGCGCAACGATGGGCTGATGCAGAACAGAAAGGGCAGTGACCCGAGTGAAATGTTTGATATCAGAGAATATATTCCGGGGGATGATGTGCGCACGATTCATTGGAAGCTTTCCGGCAAAACAGATCAGCTGATTGTGCGCCAGTCAAGCGACCCTTCGCATTACAATATCGCACTCCTGCCTGATTTTGGGCGGATACATCAGGGAGAGACTGCTTCACAGGCAGAGCTGAATGCTGCCGTTGCGCTCAGTGCGGCGATAGCGGAGCAGCTGGTTCTGCGCGGTGTGCCGTTTTGTACGGTACTGCCTGAGAAGGATGGCGTAAGGCTGTATGAAATACGCAATGCATACGAATTTCATACCCTATTGCCGCAGTGGCTCAGCTTTCCCATGCAGGAAAATGCAGGCTCCGGACTACAGTATTTTATGATGGAGCATCTGGATCAGCGGTTTACCAGACTGCTGCTTTTCTGTGCCGGAAAATATGAGCAGGATTTATACGAGCTGGATCAACGCATCGGTGTATTGGTGCTGCATACCTCCGAGGCGGTTACGGATGTGCGGATAGAAAGAAACGGCTCCTGCGAAATGATGGAATTTCCCACGAAGCAGGCTGCAAATGAGGTTTATCGCGTGGTATGCTGAACGCGCATGGCACGCATGGAATGGAGAAAAGAATGAAACAATCTGAGATTCTGCGGTATCAGCCCGCTGAAAAAACAAATCCATATCCGGCTGTGGCGTGGACGCTGCTTCTGGCAGTGCTGCTTTCCGGCGGCGCGCTTCTTGCAATGGAGCACCTTTGGGCAACAGAGGTGCTGTCTCTGATGCGTGTGTTTGCAATCGCTATCGTGACAGTGGTGTGCTGTGCGGCAGGAAAATGCAATCGGCGGCTATCCTTTTTGTGGATAGTGCCGCTGCTTTTTGTGTTCATCACAACAGGCTTTCGCGGCTGTCCTTCCGGCGGCATGGCATGGATAAACGATATGCTTTCACGCTGGAATAGCCTGCATGAGGGTGGTCTGGCGCTGTTTTCCTGCAATGCCTCTTTGCGGGACAGAGCGGCGTTTGCATCCCTTATGGCAGTGCTTATGGGGCTTTTGGCATGGCAGATTGTAGCAGGGCGAAGACTGTACTGCGGCAGTGCGTTCTGTCTGTTCTGGTTGATTCTGTCACTTTTGGGCGGCGGCTTTTTTCCGCCTGCCTTTGTGCTGCTGCTGACGGGCGTATTTGGAATGATGCTTTCCGATTATGCACAGGGGATTAGCGGACGCGGCATGATCTGGTGCGGCGACATTGCGATAGTCCTTTGCCTTTGTGCGGTTCTTTTCTCAAATACGGAGATGGCATCGGTGGATGCACTGCGGCAGAATATTGCACAGGATGTGCATGATATGCGCTATGGCGCGGATGTTCTGCCGGAGGGCGAACTGAATCACGCAAATCGCCTGCATGAAAGCAAGGAGGATATGCTGCAGATACGGGCAGAGCAGCAGAAGATGCTGTATCTGCGCGGTTATGTCGGTGGGAAATATGAAAACGGCGTATGGTCACCTCTGCCGGATTCCGCTTACGGCGGCGAAAATATCGGTATGCTGGAATGGCTGAAGCAGCAGGACTTTGCCCCCTTTACACAGGCTTCGGAATATTACCGCCTTTCCGACAGCGGACAAACGCCCGAAGACAATCGGGTGCGGATTACCGTAAACGGTGCATCCAGAGACAGTATTTATGCACCTGCCTCTCTGGAGAAGCTGACAGACGGAAGGGCGAAGGCACAACAGGACAGCACGCTGCGCGGACGCGGACTTTTCGGATTACAGAGCTATACGCTGACAGAGGTTTCCGGTCTCAGACCGTCCGAATTGATGGTTGCGGAGGACTGGGTCAATGCGCCGAGAAACGAGGCGCAGGCGCGCTATGTCGCGGCAGAGGCGGTGTATCGCAAATTTGTATATGAAAATTATACGGCAGTGGATGAAAAGCTGCATCCGCTGCTGAATCGTATCTTCAAAGAGGGAGAGACGGAAAATGACGGGATTTACAGTGTGGTCAGCCATATTCGTGAGGTGCTGAAGGCACAGGCAAGCTATACAGAGGCTGTGTCGATTCCGCATAACGAGGAAGACCCGATTCGGTATTTCCTGACAGCCTCCCATAAGGGGAATGCGGTGCTCTATGCGGCAACGGCAGTGCAGGTGCTACGTGCATACGGGATTCCTGCGCGGTACGCAGAGGGGTATTATCTGCCTGCTTCCAAAATAAAGGCAGGGATGTCCGAGGCGGTTGTGCTGACGGGGGAAAACGCGCACGCATGGGCAGAGGTTTATTTTGACGGAATTGGGTGGCTGCCGATTGATGTAACGCCCGGATATTATTTTGATACGGTGGCATTACAGCAGATGGTCGGTCTGCCGGATACGGTGCGGAAAACCGCAGCACTGGAGGATACGAATACCAATGCGGATGATATTGTAGCGCCAACGGGCGGAGAAGCACGAAACCATTCCGATGCCCTGCACAAAATAAAAAATGCGGCAGAGATTGGACTTGGTGTGCTTGGTGTACTGATGCTGCTTGCAACACTTCTGCTTTGCCTGCTGGAGCTTTTGCGGATGGTTCTTCTGTGGCGTGAAAGGAAATGCTGTCAAAGATTTACGCCGCGGGAACGCATTTTTCACAAAAAGGATAAGCTGTTCCGGCTGCTTGCGCTCTGGGGTGTGGATGCGGCTCTGGGCTGGGAAGCGGAGAAAACCGACCGCGCCTTAACCCTACGCCTGCCTGCGGTTTCCAAAGGGGAATATCAGCGGATTTGCAGGCTGCTGGAAAAAACAGTATACGGCGGCATTGTGCTTGAGCCGTTTGAGGAACGCGCCCTAGACCGCTTCCTCTATCATCTGACGGGGCAGGATATGAAAAAAAGCCTCGGCATGTGGCTGAAGCTGCGCTATGCCTGCCTGAAAATCTGCCTGAAAAAAAGAAAATAAAAATGGAAATGTCCTTAGAACTTCTCTGAGGGCATTTTTTATGCTCGACTTCGCAGAATGTCGAAAAAGAAAAGGTTGTGCGCCGGAGAAGAAAACGGTATAATGATATGATGGAATAAGGAAAGGAGTATCATGTATGGATGATAGATTCGATAAAGAAAACATAGAAGCAGAAACCGGATATCCGCGCAGAGAAGCCGTAGATGGGCATACAAGATATCCTGTCAGAGAGGAACGCCGTCCTCTGCGCTTTTCTTCGGAGCATCATACAGAGCTGCCCGGACGGAAGATAGATGCGGAAAACGATATGACAGCATACGAACAGCGGACAGCCGCAAGAAGGGCAGAATTTTTGCAGAATTCCTATGAGAATTCCTACGAAAGAGAGGACACCTATCAGAGAACCTCTCATCAGAGAGGACAGCAGAGGGAGAGAGGACAGCAGAGAGGACAGACGGAGGTACCTCGCAGCAGAGAGCGTGTTGCGCACGAGGAGCAGAGGGCGCGCAGAACGAGAGAAGCGGAAAGAGCGACGCACAGCAGAAAAAAGCACCATAAAAAACGCCATTTGACACGTTTTTCCAAGGGGCTGCTTCTCATTGCGGTTGCGCTGATTATCGGGATTGGTTCCTTCATTTTCATGAACCACATGATGAACCCTCCTACAGAGGAAATGAACCTGACGGGGAAAACCGTCTCCGTTACCATTCCCGAAGGAGCAGGCACAGATGAAATTGCAAAAATTTTGAAGGAAAACAAGCTGATTCACAGCGTATTCGGCTTTAAGCTGACCAGCAGGCTGGAGGGCTATGACGGCACATATAAGCATGGGAAATATGATGTTGATACAGGGCTGACGAAGCGGCAGATTATGGAGCTGCTGCAAAGCGGCAAAACCTCTGAGGATTTGAAGGTGACGATTCCGGAGGGGTATACCGTGAAGCAGATTGCGGCAAAGGTTGCGGAAACAGAGCTTTGCACCGCGGATGAATTTATTGAGGAATGCAACAAGGGTACATTTGATTATGATTTCCTTAAGGATTTGCCTGACAGAGAATATAAGCTGGAGGGGTATCTTTTCCCCGATACCTATCTTCTGCATGAGGGCATGACGGCGCATGATATCATTGATATGATGCTTGCACGCTTCGATCAGATGTATACTAAGGAATATCAGAAGGCAGTTGCGGACAGCGGGCATACGCTGGATGAAATCGTAACCGTTGCATCCATGATTGAAAAGGAAATTAAGGTGGATGCGGAACGCGCGACAGCGGCAGGGGTTATCTATAACCGTCTGAAGGAGAATATGTCCCTTGGCATTGATGCAACCGTACTTTATGCCGTAGGAAAGACCAGCGGCGAGCTGACAACAGCCGAGCTGGAAACGGATTCTCCCTATAATACCCGTAAAAATAAGGGGTTGCCCTTAGGGCCTATTTCAAACCCCGGAGAATCCTCGTTTAAGGCGGCGCTGTATCCTGAGGATAATGACTATCTGTATTATGTTGTGGAGGCAGTGGGGAAGGATAACCATGTTTTCTGCAAGACCTATGATGAATTCCTGGCGGCGAAGAATGCATATAACGCCAGCGCACAGTAAAAATCAGGAGAGATGAAAAATGAATTATGTAACCGATGATACGATGAACGCCTATCTGCGCAGCGTACAGCCGATGTATGACGGCGTTCTGGGCGAGATTCAGAAGGAAGCGATTGCGGCAGAGGTACCAATCGTGCCGCCCGAGGTGGCGCGTCTTTTGAGTGTGCTTCTGACAATGCAGAAGCCGAAAAATATTCTGGAAATCGGCACAGCCGTAGCCTTTTCCGCAGGGCTGATGTGCCGCTATCTGCCTGAGGAGGGTACCGTTACCACGATTGACCGCTATGAGGTGATGCTGAAGGATGCCCGTGTGAACATTAAGCGCATGGGTCTGGAGGATAAAATCAAAATTCTGGAGGGGGATGCGGCGGATATTCTGCCGACACTGGAAGGCCCCTACGATGTGATTTTCATGGATGCGGCGAAGGGGCAGTATCAGGCGTTCCTGCCGCACTGCCTGCGGCTTCTGCCTATGGGCGGTCTTCTGATTGTGGATGACGTGCTGCAGGGGGGCACGATTGCACAGACACGCTTCAGTGTGCCGCGCAGACAGCGTACCATTCATAAGCGTCTGCGGAATTTCCTTTGGGAGATTACCCATCATGATGCACTGGAAACCTCTATCATCCCCATCGGGGACGGGGTAGCGCTGTGCTATAAGAAAAAGGAAATTATCCCCGAAACCAAAACAGAAGGAGAAACCAAAAATGCAGAATAAAAAGAAAATGGAGCTATTGGCACCTGCGGGCGATTTGGAAAAGCTGAAAATTGCTGTACTTTATGGTGCGGATGCCGTTTATATCGGTGGCGAGGCGTATGGTCTGCGTGCCAAGGCAAAAAATTTTGATATAGATACCATGGCGGAGGGGGTAAAATTTGCCCATGACCATGGCGTAAAGGTTTATGTAACAGCAAATATTTTCGCACATAACCCCGATTTTGAAGGGATGGCGGACTATTTCAAGGCGGTGGAAGCCATTGGCGTAGATGCGCTGATTATTTCCGATCTGGGTGTATTTTCTGTTGCAAAGGAAGCCGTTCCCAATATGGAGATTCATGTTTCCACGCAGGCGAATAACACGAACTATAAATCCGCACAGATGTGGTATAAGCTGGGCGCACAGCGCGTTGTGGTGGCGCGTGAGCTTTCTATGAAGGAAATCCGCCAGATTCGCGACAGCATCCCTGAGGATATGGAAATCGAAGCCTTTGTGCATGGCGCAATGTGCATTTCCTATTCCGGCAGATGCCTGCTGAGCAATTATCTTGCAGGCAGAGATGCGAATAAGGGGGCGTGCGCGCATCCCTGTCGCTGGAAATATCATCTGGTGGAGGAAACCAGACCGGGCGAATATATGCCAATTGAGGAAAACGAAAGAGGAACGTATATTTATAATTCCAAGGATCTCTGCATGATTGAGCATATCCCCGATATTGCAAGGGCAGGGATTTACAGTCTGAAAATCGAAGGGCGCATGAAAACGCCGTTTTATGTCGGCACGGTGGTGAAGGCATACAGACAGGCGATTGATGATTATTTCGCTGACCCGAAGCTCTATGAAAAGCGTCTGCCGTATTATCTGGCAGAGGTTTCCAAGGCGAGCCACAGAGATTACACCACAGCCTTCTATTATGGCAAGCCTGACGGCAATCAGCAGGTTTACACCAATAATTCCTATATCCGCGAGTATGATTTTATTGGCATGGTGCAGGAGGATTGGAACGAGGAAACCGGCTTCGCATGGGTGGAGCAGAGAAATAAATTTTCTGTCGGCGAGGAAATTGAGGTCATGCCCGCGCAGGGGGATTCCTATGCCATGAAGGTAACGGAAATCCGCAACCAGAACGGCGAAGCGGTTGCATCCGCGCCGCATCCGCAGGAGCTTTTGCAGGTGAAATTTGAAAAGCCTGTGAAAAAATTTGATATGCTGCGCAAGCGTCCCTCTGATGTAAAATAATTCGTTTGGATGCAAAATAACTCTTGATTTTTTGTCGAAAAAAAGCTACCATAATAATTAGTATTCTAAAGGAAAGAACGGTATATTTTATGGAACTTACACAATGTATCAATTACTTATTAACAACTTCACAGCATACGGTTTTTCAGTTTCTCAGCGGCAAGCTTTCGGAATATGACCTGACACCTTCCCAGTATGGGGTGCTAAGCTGTCTGTGGCAGAGAGAATTTGCAACGCCGAAGCAGATTTCTGAGATTCTCTGTCTGGAAACCTCGACGATTTCCGGTGTGTTGGATCGTATGCAGAAAAAAGGTCTGATTGACCGTGTCATCAATCGGGAGGACAGACGAGAGGTTCGCGTTGTGCCGACAGAAAAGGGGAAGCAGCTGCAGGAGCCGATTACGGAAATCATTGATGAAGTAAACGAAGAGGTTTTGAAATGCTTTACGGAAGAGGAAGTAACTGCATTGAAAAACGCACTGCGCATTATCGCAGACGGCAGCCATTTTAAATAAGAGAAAAATAGGGGAAAGCAGTTTCTGAAGGGGAGCTGCTTTTTTGATTGCAAAAGGAAGGCTTCTTCGCGTTGATAAGTGGTTGAACTTCTGTTACACTATCCGTAAGAAGAAGCGGAGGCTGCGAAGGAGGGATTGGATGGATAAGGTAGTCGGAGATTTTTCGTATGAAGGTGTGGATGCTATCTCAATCGAGGAAGATACGCGTGAATGGAAGGTCTATTTTGACAATAATTTCTGGGGACAGCCGAAAGGGGAGCGTGCCGGAACGGAAATTCGGCTCGACAGGGAATTTGGCTGGGCAGGATATCATTGGGTGATTCCTGCGGTATATGCCTGTGAAAAGGGGCTTGTCATGGAGTTTTGCAGGCGCGTTGAGGTTGAGGATATTCGCGACTTTATGAAAAAATGGAACCTGAGTGCGGAAAATGATTCCTGCACACATATCAGCCAAGAGCAGCGGATGCAGTTGGATTTGGATAATCCGCTTTGCCTGCATTTCAATCCCCGATTGGAGCTGAATGGGGAAACCATGCAGATGACACATGGGAGTGGGGTGTGCTTCAATCCCTGCGTACCGGAGGGGCTGCTTCATGAACTGGAAGCGGAAAGGGCATTGGAACACTATGGCTTGGATTTGTCCTACGGATGGGCGGTTTACAGGTATGCATTTCCATGGGCAAATGAGGGCGAAATAAAAACGCTTTCCCTTACGATGGAGCAGCAGGCATGTGATGTGCCGGGACCGCATTTTAAGCTGCACGCGCCGGGGGATTCGTTTTCCTTTGTTCATCCGACGAACGGAACAGAATATACCTTGACGGTGCAGGCATTGGAGCCGCAGACGATGGAACAGAAGCTGCCCGGTTCAGAACAATGGCTGTACCCGATGCATCTTACTGCTATGTGCTACACCATTTTTCCTGAACAGGGGAAGGATATTTCCATCTATGATTGCGCAGAAAGCGATAAGCCGATAAAAATTGCCCAAAACACAGAGCCTTTCGCACCGGAAAAGCAAAATGGTATGGTTTACTTTGGGACTGTGGTTTGTGAAACGGATGACGCAGAGAAAAAGTTGCATACGATTTATTCTTCTCTACACTTTAAACCTGTGACGGATGATGTGGAGTGATGTGTAATATTTCATCTGAAGCAATTTGAGGAGGAATCGTTTTTGCTGATATAAAACTTAATGCTAGAGGAAATGGTTTCTGAAAATAAAATAATGAATAAACGGGAAAGCAGTTTCTGAAGGGGAGCTGCTTTTTTGATTGCAAAAAATAGGATAGGAATGGGATATGTAGCAGGGCAAAGCCCTGATTCTTACTGAAAAGCGGCACGCAGCTTTTTGAGTGCCTTTTTTTCAATACGGGAGACATAGGAACGGGAGATACCGAGCCGTCCGGCAATTTCCTGCTGCGTCAGTTCCTCCTGCCCCCACAGACCATAGCGGAAAATGACAACAATCTGCTCTCGTTTACTGAGACGTTCCCGTACTGCGTGCAGCATTTTTTCCGATTCGATGGCAAGATGCAGCTGTTCCGCAAAATCCGGTGTTTCGCTGTTGATGACATCCAGCATGACGATTTCGTTGCCGTCCCGATCGGTGCCAATCGGTTCATAAAGTGAAATATCGTTCTGAAATTTCTTGGAAAACCGCAGTGACATAAGGATTTCATTTGCTATTCTCCCCCCAATGCGTTTTTGATGCACTGAGGGGTTCAGTTTTTCCCAGGCCTTCATCCTCCATATCGTCATCATAATCTACATCAGAAAATGCCACCAATTCCTCGTTTTCGTCCTCGTCGTCTGTATTATCAGAAGCAACAGAAGCGATTTCCGGGTATTCGATTTCATCGTCCTGCACACCAAACAGAACCACATGAGCGTTGACTCCGTCCCAGATAACCTTACGCACGATGGTGCGGATGGCTGCTCGTTTCTGCTCTATGGTCATTTCATCAATGCCATCCTTAAAGACAGTCAGCAGCTGACGCATCAAGTCAAACTCAATATCGCTGAGAGCATGCTGTGTGGTCAGACCCTCCAGCTCCTGAATACGTTTTTCAAGGGACTGGTATTCCTCGTTCAACTGCTCAATTCGTTTGGTTACATGCGCCTTGGCAGGGCTGTCACCCATATCTACAAGGGAGTCTACCAGCGAATTGATTTTCTTCTCTGTATCTGCCGTTTCCTTTCGCATATCATCCAATCGCTGTTCATAGTCCATGCGGTTGCCGGTATAAAATCTGCGGCTCTGTTCCAACTGTGCAATGAAAGTATCTCTGTCCTCTGCAAGCATTTTAATCTGCTCAATCACAGCCATATCCAATGTATTGCCATTTGCATTTTTACTGTTGCACACAGAACGCTGGCTGCGCTCCTTCATTTTGCAAACATAGGTATAAATGACTTTTCCATCTGCTGTTTTTCGTTTGCTCATTTTCGGATACATACGCTCACCGCAGCTGCAGAACAACAATCCTGTCAGAAGTGCTTCATTACTGCGTGGTTTTCTAAAGGATTTGGATTTATTGCGTTCCAAAGATTCTTGAATCTGTACCCACACTTTACCCGGAATCAGCCCCGGATGCTTGCCAACGGATACAATCCATTCACTTGCAGGAAGGTACTTTGTAGCTCTGCCTTTCTCTTGATCGGTGCGGTTGTAAGCCATAATACCGTGCTTGTTGTCAAAGGCATCTTTCTCCGAGAACAGGTCTGTGTCATTCTGAATGAAGAAATTATAAGCATCTTCATCCGCAATCATATAAACCGGATTCTGTAAAATGGATTTGATGGAAAAACGGGTAAAGTAATTGTTGTTCTTCGTCTTGATACCCTGTTTAATCAAAGCAGCTTCGGTTAAGGTCAGAGAATCCGTTTCTATATATAAGTCATAAATCATTCTGACAATATCAGCTTCTTCAGGAATCAGTTTCAGCTTGCAGGCTTTCTTAGACTTGCCATCAATGGTAATACTCTTGACTGCTTCGGAAGCATAGCCTGTAGGTGTTGTACCACCAAGCCAACGACCTGTCTTTGCCAGTTCGTGCATATTGTCACGAATACGTTCTGCAATGGTTTCACGCTCCAGCTGAGAGAAAACAGATGCGATATACATCATAGCTCGTCCCATAGGAGTGCTTGTATCGAACTGCTCTTTAATAGAAACAAAAGAAATATCAAGACGAGCCAGTTCTTCAATCAGGCTGGCAAAGTCACTGATGTTTCTGCTGATACGGTCAAGACGGTAAACTATGATAGCCTTAAACTTACGTTTCTTGGCTGCATCCATCATTTTCTTAAAATCCGGACGATTCAGATTACCACCAGAAAAGCCCTCATCTTCATATACAGCAACTTTATCTACAGCGGTATCACCATAATGTACACGAACATATTCTTTGCATAGTTCTACCTGATTGCCGATACTTTCACCTTTTCCGGTAAATTTAGATTTACGGGAATAGATAGCTATGATGTCATCATTTTTTCGCATTTCATACCCTCCTCATCTTAATATGTGATGTGTCTTATGGTATTATAACATAGCGTAGCAACAAAATAAACAGATTGAAGGTATTTCTATGAAGTCAATCTTTGAAGAAATGGGCGGAACCTACACGCTTGGCGAAGACGGAATGTATTATCCGGATTTGGAACTGCTGATCCAACAAATACAGGAGTAGCAAGACGTAAATGAGGAATTAAAATCTCGTGATCAGATGGGTTGGGTAGGTGCTTGTAATAATATCCGCAATGCTGCGGAAGAAATCGTCTTAAATGAATTGATATATTGTTAAAAATGAAGACCATCACGGTTCTCTATTTGAGAACCAGTGATGGCCTTTATCTTAATGCGAATTTAATGCCATAACCGGCACGCTAATGCCCATTTTATGGTTGAAATGCAATAATACAATTTATGAAAACGAACATTGGAGGTGTTGAGATGGGGAAATTGGAACGTAAATTATCCTCCTCACAGATGATTATTCTCGGTTTTGCCGCTGTCATATTGTTGGGTGCGCTGCTTCTGATGCTGCCGGTATCCAGTAAAAGTGGAGAGATTACACCGTTTCTGGATTGTCTGCTGACATCGACTTCGGCGGTTTGTGTGACCGGACTTGTGGTTTATGATACGGCGGCACATTGGACAGTGTTTGGGCAGGCAATCATTATTGTGTTAATTCAAATCGGCGGCATGGGCGTTATCACAGTAGCTGCTGCGATTACAATGGCAGCAGGAAAGAAAATCTCCTTGATGCAAAGAAGCACAATGCAGGATGCAATTTCCGCACCGCAGGTTGGCGGCATTGTCCGATTCACTGGTTTCATCTTGAAAGGCATCGTAATTATTGAGCTTTTGGGCGCAGCGATCATGGCTCCTGTGTTCATCGGGGATTACGGATTTGGCGAAGGTCTTTGGATGGCAGTATTTCACTCTATCTCAGCCTTCTGTAATGCCGGTTTTGACATTGTAAATGATGGTATTCTGTTTAATTCTTTGATGGGATATGCTGCAAATCCAATTATCAATCTGGCAATTATGCTACTGATTATTATCGGCGGACTTGGATTTTTGACTTGGAGAGATATTTGCACCAACGGCATCCACATAAAGCGATACCGTATGCAAAGCAAAGTTATCCTTACTGTTACCTCAGGATTGATACTGATTCCAACGGTCTACTTCTTCTTTTTCGAACTGGCACATCTTCCGTTTGCAGAACGCTTTTGGGGAGCTTTGTTCCAAGCCGTTACGCCGAGAACAGCAGGCTTTAACACCGTGGACTTGAATGCAATGAGCGAAACTGGACAGATGATTACATCATTGTTGATGATCATCGGCGGTGCACCCGGTTCTACGGCAGGAGGTATGAAAGTTACTACCTTTGCAGTAATGATATCTGTCGCAGCGGCAGTCTTTCAAAAACGTCAGAATGGTTGTTTCTTCGGGCGACGCATCGATGATGATACCGTAAAAAATGCGGCAACGGTGTTCTTTATGTATATTTCGTTATTTCTTCTTGGTGGCATAGCAATCAGTAAACTGGAAAATCTTCCGCTTGTAACTTGCCTGTATGAAAGTGCATCGGCGGTTGGCACAGTCGGTTTGACACTGGGTATCACACCGGAACTTGGAGCTATAAGCAAACTGATTCTGATTGCACAGATGTACATTGGCAGAGTTGGTGGGCTGACGCTGATCTTCGCTACACTGCCGGCAACAAAAAACACATTATCAAAACTCCCTGTCGAGAAAATCTCGGTAGGTTAAGAACAAGGAGGTTCTGTTATGAAATCGATATTATTGATTGGTCTTGGGCGATTTGGCAAGTTTATTGCTATGAAGCTGCACACTATGGGACATCAGGTTATGGCAGTAGATACCAGTGAGGAACGTGTAAATGCGCTGCTTCCTTATGTTACCAATGCACAGATTGGAGACAGCACCAATGAAGAATTCCTTGCTTCTCTGGGTATTGGCAATTACGATTCCTGTATTGTTGCCATTGGAGATAACTTCCAAAACTCTTTGGAAACCGCTTATCTGCTGAAAGAATTGGGCGCTAAAAAGGTTATTGCCCGTGCATCTCGTGAGATACAGGAAAAGTTTCTGCTACGTAATGGCGCAGATGAAGTGGTCTACCCTGAAAAGCAGTTGGCTGCATGGACAGCGATCCGTTGTTCCTCTGATAATATCTTGGAGTACTTTGAACTGGATAACGAATACGCTATTTTTGAATTGGAAATCCCACATGAGTGGAATGGAAAACCCATTGCACAGTTAGACATTCGTAAAAAGTTTGGCATCAACATCCTTGGTATCCGTGAGAACGGAAGATTAAATATGAGCATTACGCCGGATACCGTGCTTGGTCGAAATAAATCGATTCTTGTGTTAGGACAGGAAAAAGCCGTCCACAAGTGCTTCCGCATATAATCAATCCTTTTTTAATCAGGCTAAGGAGGTGTTCTTGATGAAGGATCTATTTTTAATACTAATTCTGTTGGCAACTTTTGCATTTGGATACTATGTTGTTGCAAGATTCGGAGATTTCATTGAAGAAAACCAACGCCTAATCGCCGAAGGTAACCGAAATAGCCAATGCAAGATTCATATTGCAGCAGAAACCCCGATGCTGTTGAATTCCATTGCATCTGCATTAGAGAGTTATTCTGAATCTGCTCCTCATGTTGAGTTCTTTCTCAGTAGTGGACAAATCAATCATCTCTTAGATAAGCTAATAAACGAACGTATCGACATTCTTCTTCTGGCAGATGACAGCACAGAACCTTTGGGGCAACAATATGCTTCTGTTCTGATTCCATACGAAAAGACAAAGATGCTGGTAACCACGCTTGGTCTAACAGTTGAAAATCCGGATGAGGAAAAATGGATTCGTGTTGTTTGGAAAAAGAGTTTGAAATCAAAAAATCGTGACCGAGTAATTACAGCATTGGAAATGGAACATTGTAGACTAAAATGCGGATATGCTGACTATTTAGACTGAACGTTCACATTTTCGGGGTAGAAATCAGGACTTTTGTATGGTAGAATCTATTACAAAGTTGGAGGTGAGGATAATGAACAAACTAAATAACATTAACAGCAAGCAGGATCATATCCTCGCCTGTCTGTCGTCGGCACCGTCCAATGCAAAGATCATTCGTTCCGCCGCAAGAATGGCAAAAGCCTTTGACAGTCAGTTTACAGCATTATTCGTTGAAACACCGGATTTTGCAGTGGCTACCGACGAAAACAAAAAGCGATTGGAGGAAAACCGCAAGCTGGCTGAACAGCTTGGAGCGACTATCGAAACGGTATATGGAGACGATATTCCGTACCAAATCGCAGAGTTTGCCCGCATCTCCGGTATTACTCGAATTGTTTTGGGCCAAAGCTCCGTTACCCAAAAGCATCTGTTTGGAAAACCGACATTAACAAAACTTCTGTTGTCCTATGTACCAGAGCTGGATATTCATATCATTCCAGATAAAGCAGCAGATACGACCTATCATCCCAAAAAGGCGAGGAAATACCATCACGAGCAAATCGTAAAAAACACTGTAAAGAGCACTCTGATTCTGTTTGCGGCAACATTACTCAGTTTGTTGTTTCACGAGATAGGCTTTACCGATGCAAATATGATAATGGTGTATATTCTTGGTGTGTTGTTGACATCTATTGCCACATCCCATCAGATATACAGCTTGATTTCGTCCATAGCCAGTGTATTTATCTTTAATTATCTGTTTACAGCACCTCGATTCTCGCTCGCAGCTTACGATACCGGTTATCCGGTAACATTCGTTGTTATGTTTTTAACAGCGTACATCACAGGTACATTGGCCGTTCGATATAAAGAACAGGCACGACAATCAGAGAAAATCGCCAAACGAACAAAGATACTTTTTGATACAGATCAGCTTTTGTCTAAGGCAGAAAACAAATTAGCCATTCTGCAAACTGCCGGACAGCAGATCAACAAGCTGCTCGGACGAAGTATAGTCATTTTTGACCATGAAGGTGGACGATTATCTGAGCCGATACTTTTCATTTCGGATGAACAGCGATTTTACGATGAAGAAACAGAACTTGCGATTGTAGAGTGGGTTCTTCAGAACAATCATAATGCCGGAGCTACAACAAAGAACTTCCCAGATGCACAGTATCTGTATTTTGCTGTTCGTGTCAATGAACGAATATATGGTGTCGTGGGAATTGATGCAATGGCAGGTGCTTTGGATGCATCAGAGCAGAGCATCCTTTTGTCTATTCTCGGTGAAACAGCGCTTGCACTGGAAAATGAGAAGAATATCAGGGAAAAAGAAGCTGCAGCAATTCTGGCAGAGAGCGAACAACTTAGAGCGAATCTGCTGCGAGCCATCTCCCATGACTTACGCACTCCACTGACAACGATTTCCGGTAATGCAGGCAATCTTTTACACAACAGTCATAGCTTTGATGATGAAACCAAACAGCAGATTTATGCAGATATTTACGATGACTCCATGTGGTTGACCAACCTGGTGGAAAATCTTTTGTACTCTACTCGTATCGAAGAAGGTCGCATGATGCTGAAAACCTCTCCAGAGCTGGTTTCTGAAATCATCGAGGAAGCGATGCAGCATATCCGCCCCAATGCAAAAAAGCATTCCATCACTGTGAATTATGGAGATGATTTACTGATGGTACGGGCAGATGCAAAGCTGATCGTACAGGTCATCATCAATCTTGTGGACAATGCACTGAAATACACACCTTCGGACACCTTGATTAGTATCAGTGCTGAATGCAAGAACGGGATGGCGGAAATCAAAATCGCTGACACCGGCAAGGGCATCAGCGACGTGGAAAAAGGAAAAATATTTGATAAATTTTACAGCGGCGAACATAAAATAGCGGATAATCGCCGCAGTCTTGGACTGGGTCTGTACCTCTGCAAAGCTATTGTGGAGGCACATGGCGGATCAATCCATGTTACGGACAATTTACCGCATGGTTCTGTGTTCCGTTTTACCCTTCCGCTGGAGGAGGTAATAATACATGAATAACTTTCAAATCCTCGTTGTGGAGGATGATGCTCCGGTACGCAATCTAATAACTACAACATTAAGAGCACATGATTACCGCTTTATTGCATCAGGCACCGGTGAAGGAGCCGTGATGGAAGTAGCTTCTCATAATCCTGACATAATTTTACTGGATTTGGGACTACCAGATATTGATGGAGTGGAAGTAATACGCCGTGTCCGTAGCTGGTCAAACGTTCCAATCATTGTTATCAGCGCAAGAGCTGAGGATAATGATAAAATTGATGCACTGGATGCCGGTGCAGATGATTATTTAACAAAACCGTTCTCTGTTGAAGAATTACTGGCACGTCTGCGTGTTACCCAGCGCCGCCTTGCGCTGATGCAAAATGCGAGCAATGAACAGGCGGTCTATCAAAACGGTCCACTTCGAATTGACTATTCTGTGGGGTGTGCTTATCTGGGTGACAACGAGCTGTCTTTGACTGCAATGGAATATAAGCTGCTGTGTTTACTTGCACAAAACACAGGCAAGGTATTGACACATCGTTTTATTTTGCAAAATGTATGGGGAAGCAGTTGGGAGAATGATATTGGTTCTCTGCGTGTTTTTATGGCAACTCTGCGAAAAAAGCTGGAGAAAACCCCTGGCGCTCCACAATACATCCAGACTCATATTGGCGTTGGATATAGGATGCAGAAAGTGGAACAATGCTAAGAAACAGTTGTCCTGACCCTAACCGATGCAATAACAAAATCTATTTGTTCAGATATAGAAGTTAAGACACGACTCGTGCATTGGAATCCATGCATGGGCTGTGTCTTTTTCTTTTTTTGAAGATAGTATATTGTTATTGCAGAAAGAGGTTAAAATGTTAGTATTGTTTTTATTACAGATTATATTGATTGCATTAAATGCAGTTTTTGCTTGTGCAGAGATTGCGGTACTTTCCATAAACGAAACAAAATTGGAAAGGATGGCGGATCAAGGAGATAAACGAGCAAAACGCCTGTTCCGTCTGACAAGAGAGCCTGCCAAGTTTCTGGCAACCATTCAGGTGGCCATCACATTGTCTGGCTTCCTGGGTTCCGCACTTGCGGCGGATAACTTCTCTGAGCCATTGGTGGATTGGGTGATTAATCTGGGGATTACTGTTCCCAGGGCTACACTGGACACCATCGCCGTTGTTTTGATCACTTTGATTTTGTCCTATTTTACTCTGGTCTTTGGCGAACTGGTTCCCAAGCGAGTGGCAATGAAAAAAGCAGAAGCATTGGGACTGGGCATTTCCGGCTTAATTAGTAGCATCTCCATCGTGTTCAAGCCTTATTGTATGGTTCCTATCTGCTTCCACTGATGCTGTTCTGCGACTTCTGGGTATTGATCCTAACGAAGCAGACGAACAGGTCAGCGAGGAAGAAATTCGCATGATGGTAGATGCTGGTAGTGAAAAGGGTGCTATTGACGAACAGGAAAAAGAATTCATCCAGAATGTCTTTGAATTTGACGACCTGACCGCAAGGGAAATTGCTGTCCATCGTACAGATGTTACTATGCTGTGGGTCGAAGATTCTATGGAAGAATGGAACAAAACCATCCATAACAGCCGTCATACTCTTTATTCCGTTTGCGGAGATTCCTCAGATAACATTATCGGTATTCTGAATGCCAAGGATTTCTTCCGCTTAGACGATAAAGGACGAGAAAGTGTGATGCAGAATGCCGTCAAAACTCCTTTTTTCGTTCCCGAAACTATTAAGGCAGATGTCCTATTCCGCAAAATGAAAAAAAGCAGCAATATCATAGCCATCGTGCTTGATGAATATGGCGGCGTTGAAGGTATTGTGACATTAAACGACCTGATTGAACAATTGGTTGGTGATTTAGGTGAGGACACTGCTGAGGAAGCCGCAGCAGAACCCTATGTCGAGCAAATAGATGTAAATATCTGGGCTATCATCGGCAATGTGGAACTATATGACATTGAACAGGCTTTGGGTGTGGATATTGGTATGGAGGATGTGGACACTTTCAGCGGACTTGTATTTGGCGAGCTGGATATGATTCCTAACGATGGGGAACAGAATATCGAACTGGACTTCAAGGGGCTACATATCCATATTACTCATATCGAAAACCACCAGATTTCTAATGCTTTGATTAGCAAGTTAATCCTTTCTGAACCAGACACAGAATGATTTCGTTGCTGTGACACAGTTAAAAAGCGGGAGAGCATTTTTACGATGCACTCCCGCTGATTTTGTTAGCGTTCTCTGTCTTTCTGCTTTTTTAGGGGGTGGTTCTGCCTGCGTTCTTGTTGGAACTTGCGCTGTTGCTCCTGTTTCAGTTGCTGAATTCTTTGTTCCTCGGCGTATTCATCCAGCATAAGGGAAACCTCCCGCCTTCCGTCAACCATGGTTGTATAGCTATATTCGTCGGTATATCGTTCCTGCAATTTGTGTACAGCATCCTGTTCCATTTCGGAACGGATAGCTTGTCGTGCATTGTACAGGTCGATGGGATCAAAGTCTGCCACCTGTTCCTGTAGTGAAGCAAATTCTTTCTGTGCTGCATCCAGCTCGGCAGAGAACTGTACCTCCTTGGCTTCCAGATTTTTCAGTGTATCTTTCATGGTGGACACGCTGGTTTTTACTTTCTTTACTTCCTTATCGTCAGCACAGTCCAACTGGTTCAAAAGCATGGTTCGTTCAGAACATAGTTCTTCCAGATCTTCGGTTAGTTCTGCAATGCGCTGAGATAGCTCCATCTGCTTTTTGACATTAAAAATGGAGGTACCTTTCTTTTCAGAGCGAAGGGATTTCTGCTCACTGCTCTTTTCTCTGATTTCCTGTTTCAACTCCGCATAGCGTTCCAGAATAGGATCTGCGGCATCAACATATTTGGAAATGCTACTCTTGCCTTTGCAGATATACCCAAGCTGATAACAGAAAATAATCATCTTCGCACGCAGAGATTCCATTGCTTTAGCAAGGGAGGGAATGGTATTTTTTGCTGCATCCATCAGTTTCTTGACAGATGCCTTCAGTATACTCCTTTTTCTCCCCGAACTGATACATATATTGTTTCTCCCATCCCTGTGTCTTGGCAACTTTGAACTCGTCAGCGGTAAAGCCACATTCTTCTTCGCCACGCTTACAGAGATATTCTTTCTGGGTCTTTGCCTGCCATTTGCCATGCTCATCCAAGGGGCGCATCGTGAAAAGAATATGGCTGTGTGGATTATGCCCCGGAGGGTATGGGTCATGAATGTTCACATCTGCACACATACCAAGATCCGTTCCCTGTTCTCGGATAAAACGCTCCAACATATTTTTCCAATCGTCTAAAGACAACTCAGATGGCAAAGCTACTACAAGCTCTCTTGCCAGTCGGCTGTCCTTTGTTTTTTCTACGGACTCGACCGCTTCCCATAGCACCTGTCTGTCTTTCCAATTCTCCGGTGCATACTGCGGCAGAAAGACTTCGCTATACAGACAACCTTGCTTTCGGGTGTAATCGTGGGTCAGTCCATCGTAGTCGTTGTAGAGTCGAGAGCAGGATGCGTAAGCAGCAGCCGCTATGACGGAACGGCCTGCACCACGACTCACAACTTTAGCTTCCAAATGGAAATAGTTCACTATTTTCCTCCTTCCTGTGCCGCAGCACATTTTTGTTTCTTTTTGTGAAAAAGAAAATAGGTGCTGTCAGATGCTGCACCTATCTCTGCGATAAAGCTGCCGGTGGCAGGTTTTCGCAGGCAGTTAACACAAGGTAGGATCAATCGTCTGGTTCTTGCTTTTCGTTCTTTCTGACAGTTTCGGGCTTCAATCGCTTCCATTCTGTGCTGTGTCTGCAATAATTTCTTTTCATCTTCGGTCATAGGTCTGTTATTTGCCATAAAATCTCCTTTCTGGTATCAGTTCGGTACTGTTATCCAGTGTAGATGGTGCAGATACAATTTGCTTTGCAATCTCAAGGTTATCTGTGTACTGATGGGCGAATTGTTCAGCACCATCGGCTGTGAAATTAAGTACCGGAATTTAATATTTTTCGTGCTTCCTGCATATTGGCGGCTGCGTTCAGCCCTCGGATATTCTGATTGTTGATTTTCAGAGGAACACATCGCTCCAATACTCGGTCATAAATTCTGGCTCTTGCCAGATCTTTCGGATGCTTTAATTCATCCAAGGGCAGATTGGTGGTTACAATCAGTGGTTTCTTGCTTCGGTATCGGCTGTCAATCACATTGAATACCTGTTCCAACGCAAATTCCGAACTTCGTTCAATTCCCAGATCATCAATAATCAGCAGACTGTATTTGTTAAAGCTGTCAATAAACTGGTTTCTGTCATCGGAATACATTCCGGTCAGCGTATTCAGTATTCTGGAAAAGTTGGTCATCAGAACCGGAACACCTTTGTCTAACAGGGCATTTGCAATGCACCCGGCGAAAAATGATTTACCGGTTCCAACATCTCCCCAGAGAAGTAGCCCCAAGGATTTCGCTTTCATTTCCTCCCAATGTGCCACATAATCATGGGCTTTCTGCATTTCCGGATTGTAGCCTTTATCATTGGAAAAGTTATAATCATGCAGAGATTTATCCTGCAATCCATTGGCTTTCAGACGAGACACTTGCATGAGAAATTCCTGATGCTTGCGCTCAGCTTCTTCTTTGTTGTATTCTTCCTGCTGACAACGGCAGCGAACTGTTGGGAGAAATACTTGTTCCTTCAGTTCAATGTGGTGCTGTCTAGGAGTATGACATTTGGAGCAATAGATCAGTCCGTCAGCTTCATTCAGATATTCATCTTCCGCAAGCTCTCTCGGCTGAAATAAATCGTCCACAGTATTTGCTATTGGCTTCATAGGCTTTCGTTCTCCTTACATTCATAAGTTCGTCTGACAGGAGCAGGATGGTCTTGCAATGCCCAGCTTCGTATGGTAGCTGCATGATTGGCATATTGCTTTCCGCTGGATGCCATATATCTGGATAATTTCTCAATGTATTCCTGATAGTGGGGTACTTCGCTTTGTAAAGCTGACAACTCCTCCGCAGTCAGAAAAACATTTTGATAGGAACCATAGGCGGTGCGATTATCCTTACTCTCTGAATTTGCTCTTTTAATATTGTTCTTCTCTTTATTACTACTGGACAGTTTTCTTTCTGTTACAGAGACAGTTTTCTTTCTATCCGTAGGACAGTTTTCCGTCTGTCTGCTGGAAAGATTTCTGTCCGTCTGCGCCAGAGTTTCCGATGGCACTCTTACATAGATACTGTTCGGAAGTCCAGCACCCTGGCGTTTTCGGACAATCAAAGTTTCTTTTTCCAAAGCTGTCAGTGCAGTTTTAATGGACATTTCGCTTTTGTGCATGACCTCTGCCAGATTCTTGATGGGAAAGAGAATGAACACATGACCTTGTTCATCCGTCCATCCATCATTTTTCTGTGACAGTCTTGCTCGATCGAGCAAAATCGTATAGAGAATTTTTGCAGTTTCGCTCAAACCTTCCTTATCCAGTAAAAATCTTGGAAATGCCATATAGGGCGGTATCAGGCTATCCTGTGTCAGAAATTGTGTCATGTGTTCACCTCCCTCCTGTGAGATCAGCTTGGAGAAAAATTATTCTCCAAGGAAATCCCAATCCAGTTCTGCATCCGGTTCCTGCTGTGTGACCGGAGCTGCTGCAACAGGTACTTGCGACAATCCCGCCATACAACCTGCCAGAAATATCGGAAGTGTTTTCTCCATGACACTTTCTACAGAGGAAATAATCTGATTTACAAATCGATCCTCACGTTCTCTGGTTTCAAAGTAAGGATCATCCTGACTGCGGTAATAACGTTCAAAATACTCCACCAGAGCTACGGCTATTACATTGCTGTAGGATTTAAAATGCTGCTTGTCCATGGTCTGAAGATACTGCCATGCTTGTTTCTGTGCGTCCTTTTCTAAATTGAAGCGAAGATTTGTGCTGCGGATATTCTCGCTCATGGGTTACTCCTTCCTGCGAAGACTGGCAAAGGCGAGATATTCATAACCCTTGGCTGTCGCACAAATATCATCCAGAATAGTCACTCGGTTTTCATCATACTGTCCGAAGTGTTTGACCAGACAGCCGCCACCACCAACGATATACAGTCGCATCAGATCCGGATTGTATTCATAACGGCGAAGTGTAGCAAAAATATCAGCCACATATTTCTTGGCTACAGAAGTAATGCAGTCCAGATATGGCTTGCTGATGTCAGCAGTTCCGAAGCGAAGTACCTGCTCAATGGTAGATTCCTCGATTTTCACGCCGAAGCTGTCCAGTACCGCATTCTTGGCGGCAATCATACATTGATTGACACCGAATTTTTCTGTCCAACAACAGCTTTCCACAGCCTTTTTGTTGTTGATATACAGAATATTCATCGTGCCGTTTCCGATGTCTGCCAGAAGATTGGTTCCCTTGAAATCTCCCAGACGGCTAACAATGGCAGGGTATCCCTGCGGGAACAGACTGCATCCGACAAAACGGATATGGTAGTCCTTGCCGTTAAAACGGAAATCCACATCCTTATTGCGGAGCAGATAGCTTCGGAAATCTTCTCTCTGTTTGCGAATCCAGGTCAGCGGAAGACCGGCAGCCAGATGAACATCTGCTTCACGGATACCATACACATTCAGTTCTCTGGCAACTGCCATCAGAGTCAGAATGTAGTAGTCCTCATCCATAGCCTTGTCTGCGATAAATTCCTTGTGACCTTCTCCGATGCGATAATAGATACCGGCATACTCTAGAATGTTTCCAGAGAAAATTGGCTCTGTTTCATAGGCGGTCACTCCGGTAGGGGTAACTGTATTGGCAGTCTTGATGTTGCCGTATCCATGATCCACGGCAATGATTTTGATGGTGTTCAGTTCTCTCATTTGCTCTGTACCTCCTTGTGTTTGTTTGTGTTCATAAAAAATGCCACCTTTCAGTAGTTTTGCATGGAATTGGCACTGGATTTAAGAATTTGGTGCTGTTTACCTTGCAAGTTCATTCTACTGAAAGAGGGCAGAAAACACATTGAGCGTGGATTGAGCGGAAATTGAGCAATGAACAAATATTATTTATTGAAACACAAAAATAGCCCTGCTATTACACAGAGCTATCCTTGCTTATTTAATGTTCTCCTATTTACTTAGTAATTTCTTTCCTAAATATACCCCTGACTGTGTATAAGTTTCAAGCAGTTCCTGTTTCTTTGCTTCAATGACATCCGGCTCTGCTTCAAACAGCACTTCATAAATAGCCATCGCTTTCTTGAAATGTGTAGTCGCCTGCTGAATGTCACCGATGGTTAGACAGATACCGCCCATAGCTTCCTGCACACTGGCATAGTCCATTGTTTTATCGGAATTGTATTCCTGAATGACACGGCAGAGCTTTTTCAGGGCAGACAGGCCAACATTCGGCTGTCCCATATCGGTAAGCAGTACCGCATAATTTGTAATCTGTACAATGCTGTCATGGAAATGAGTCAGACCGTACTGTTCCAGAATCCGAATGGCCTGCTCCATGTTCTGCTTTGCCCGTTCCAGTTTACCGCTCTGCTTATAGAATCCGCCAAGATTGGAATAGAGATTGGATACCAGGAGTGCGTTGTCTGGGGTGATTTCCGGGATCATAGCAATCGCTTCTTTTTGCAGCTTGATTGCTTTGTCCGGTTTCTTTTCACAATAAGCACGGAAGTTTATCATCAGCGCACGGTCGGAAGCGGAAGCGATGGACTTATCTTTCAGCAGGGCAGACAGCTCATTCAAAACCAACTTCATCCCCTGTAAATTGTGATACTTGTCCATATACGGGAAGGTATCTTCCAGAAAACGCAGGTAATACGGCATATCATCATTTTCAATGCTGCCGTCCTTGGAGATGCCAATGGTATCGGTAGCATCCAGAGCGGCTTTTTCTTCTTTCAGCTTTTTTAACAGGAGCAACGGCTCCATAATTCCGCTTTCCAACAAACGGGCTGACATTTCTACCGCAAGAGTATGACTGTGTACTGTTTGGATGATTTGTTTCAAAACAGGACGATTCTTTTCAGCTTCGGGATAGAAACAGCCCATTAAGTTAACCAACACTTCTGCGTCAGCGATTTCTTCCAGATTCATGGAAGTGTAATTGTCAAATCTGCTTCGGGTAGTAAACAGAATACGGCAATGATATTTCAAAAGCACATCCAGAACACTGTCCTTCGCTGTTACAGTATTGAAGTTATCAATAATCAGCAGACTGTCCACTCTCAGTTTGCGAAGATGGCGATGGTGTCTGCTGAATCGGGCATCCATTGTTTCATTGTCATCCACATCATCGGCAAAATCCAAATTAGCAATATCACGTTTCAGGTCGCCGGAGTAGGTGAAATAGATAATGTTGGTGTATTCTCTGCTGTATCGTTTGGCATAGGCTTTCGCCAGTTCACTTTTGCCAATACCGGCAATGCCCTGAAGGAACACTTTTCCTTGAGAGCATAGCATTTCATGCAGAGCATCCAACTCCATATCCCGTCCGCAGAAATGACGGCATGGTCTTGGTACTTTCACATCAAAGATAAAATCACGCATCAGTGGAGAGAAAGAACCAGCTGCTAAAAGAGCTTTGTTATTGACATCACGCTTTCTGAACTCACGCTCCATACCAAAGAATAAAACAGCAGCAAGGAAATCTGCGTTGTCCCTATCCGTCTGACAAGGATAGCTTACAGTTAGTTTGTTCTTTACTTCCGGTGAAATGGTTGTATCCTGAATTAACAACGTGTGAGCATCTCCCACAGCCATAGCACTGTCATACATCAATGGCAGCACATTGTATTCTATATCAGCTGAAAGCAGATCCCTGTTTTCTTCATCCAAATAAAATGAAATAATTCGAGGGCTAATTCTTGCCTGTCCATTGAACCAACGGCAGACCTGCCTGTTATCGAATGTGAAATCCAACGTCTCTTCATCATCGCAGAAGGAGGAAAAGACCTGATCCATCAGATGGAGCTGGTCAATTTTGACTTCTTCTTTTAAGAACTTATCCATGACAGTACGCTCATCATTGATATATTTACGAATGGTGGTAATGACTGAACTGAAATCTAAATATTCCATAGACAGCCCTCCTTCCAAAAAGTAGTCAATTTGCGCTCAATTCACGCTCAATGAATCTTTGACAGATTCTTGATAAGATGATACCACGAAAGAAGTTCCATAGTACCCCAACAAGTTTTCGATGAATTGCTTCGCAACTCATCGCCCGTAAGGGAAATGCCCTTGCAAGCAAGCATTTCCCTCTTACGAATATTATAGCAGGAAACGCCATTTTTTGAAGTAGGAAAGCAAGCGTTATAAGTTAGGTATAGCGGACAACTTCTCTCTCATAGACTGAAATACTGAGGGAGGTGCGTGGTATCGCAAGAAAGAGTGCTCCAATCAATGTAATTGTCCATTATCCAAAAGCTGAAGAAGGCAAGCGTGAACTGGCAGAGCGTGTTGCCAGTGTCCACGCAAGCTTGGTCAATCAGCATATTAAAAAACTGAATTGTCCTTCCGACCAGAAGGTACAGCTACTGGATGCGGTTATCAAATCCACATCTATAGAGAAAGCAGGTGAACAAACTCCTTAAAGTTTGAACATCTGCTTTTTCTATGCCTTGATCAGATTTTTGAAGTATTTCTCCCAAGAAATCTTGAACATCTGCTTTTCATCATTCTCCCAACATCTGAGCGTTCCCGGATCAAGATTTATCAACCGGGCAAACTGTTTCTTTTTCAAACCAAGACTTTCACGATATTCTCGTATCAGTTTTCCTTGCCCTTTATATAAGAAGCGATTGTAATCATCCAGCAAGTCATCTACCGGAATTTTGTAGAGTGCTGCCAGCTTGTCCACGATTTCTTTCGGATAGTAATCTACATATCCAACCTCAAAGTCTATGTAATGTCCTCTGCTAATTCCAATCAAGTCAGCAACTTCTTTTTGCATCAGCCCCATGTGGTGACGACACCAACGGAGCCTGTCCTGCACATTCGGTATATCCTCATAATTCTGATACTGTTGATTGAACAACTGTGCTTCCAATAATTTGCGAGGGGCTATCAGTCGGAAACTATGGATATACATAGGTGCATACCTTACGCAGCCGTCCAAAGTGGAGCAAAGTATATACATATTCTCGGATACCTGCGTCAAAATACGCCATTTTGGTTCTTTTCTGCTCTGGGGGGATTGATTCGGAACCATAAACGCATCCGTGAGAGGATAGCATTTTCAATACAGCGAGAGGCATAGGTGGCAAGGCGGATGCTTTTTTCGCTATCATAGGAAAGAATCGCCTTAATCAGCCCAACGATACCGATGGAAATCAGTTCCTCCGATTCTCGTTGGGCATTGTTGTATTTCTTCGCAATATGGGCGACCAGACGCAGATTATGCAGAATCAGCGTTTGCTTGGCGGATTCCTTTTCTGCATCTGTTCCGTTACGCAGGCGAAGGAGAAGCTGCTGCTCCTTCTCTTTTGCAAGGGGCTTCGGGAAGGAGCCGCCGGAAGAAAAACCACTTAGGAGCGGAACAAAAAATATGGGCAGCATAGGTAAGAAAAACACAGGCGCACCTCCGATGGAAAGGGGATACTTTATTCTATGGCAGCAGGCTATTGTCTGTGCGTGTCTGAACGGAAGTTATCCTGTCCTATTTTTGCAGGAGAGGACGAAAGTTGCGGTTGAAAGAGAAAAAAACAAGCATGAAATCGTGTATGCTTTTGAAAAGGAGGATTTTATATGGATTTGAAATTTAAGCGAAAAAATAAAACACTCATCATTCTGATTGCAGGAGAAATTGACCATCATTCTTCTAAGGAATTACGCAGCAAAACGGAAAGTGCCTTAGAGCAAATGGGAGGAAGAAATATTATCTTCGGGTTTCAGGAGGTGACTTTCATGGACAGCGCGGGCATCGGCGTAATGATTGGCAGATACAAGCAGGTGCAGTCCTTAGGAGGGCGCATTGCCATTGCCTGCCCGAATGAAAAAATCGAGGAAATGATTCAGCTTTCGGGACTATCTCGTTTGTTGCCGTCCTTTGTTTCTCTGGATGCGGCGATTGCCTATGCGGAGGGGAGGAAGTCGGATGCAGTATGAAAATGAAGCGCGGGTATTTTTTACCGCGAAATCAGAAAATGAGGGATTTGCCCGTCTATTTGCCGCAGGCTTTCTGACACAGCTTGACCCGACCATTTCAGAAATGACGGATGTAAAAACTGCTGTTTCTGAAGCAGTGACAAACGCCATTATTCACGGATACGAAGAAAAGGGGGGCTTAGTGGAGCTATTTTGCGGCTATATCGGCAGGAAAATCTACATAGAGATTGCCGATACCGGCAAGGGGATTGAAAACATCGAAAGGGCGAGAGAACCGCTCTATACCTCCAAGCCGGAGATGGAACGTTCCGGTATGGGCTTTACAATCATGGAAACCTTTATGGAAAAGGTGCGTATTGAAAGCTGTATCGGGGTAGGTACACGCATCTTCATGGAAAAAACACTGGCAAAGGAGTGATTCCATGGAGCAGACCTATGAATGGATTCGTCTGGCGCAGGCAGGAGATGCAGCGGCAAAGGACAATCTGCTACAGGAAAATTCCGGTTTAATTTGGAGCGTAGTGGGACGCTTTCGCGGACGCGGTGAGCCGGAAGACCTCTATCAGATTGGTGCAATCGGACTGCTGAAATGTATCGAAAAATTCGATTTCAGCTATGATGTGAAATTTTCTACATACGCCGTACCCATGATTCTGGGGGAGATTAAGAGATTTCTCAGAGATGACGGGACGGTGAAGGTGAGCCGCAGCCTGAAGGAGCTTGCATGGCGGGCGAAGCGCTTACAGGAAGCGGTGATGCAGGAGGAAAGCAGAGAGTTATCCCTGCAGGAGCTCGCAGAACGATTAGAGGTAGAAAAAGAGGAGCTGGTTTTGGCATTGGAATCTACAAAGGATGTAGAGAGCCTGTATGCCTCTGTGGACGGAAACGAAGGCACCTTGCAGCTGATTGATAAGCTCGCAGACAACACAGAAAACGAGAAAATGATGGAGCGGCTTTCTTTGATGGAGGCCTTGGAGCATCTGGATGCGAAGCAGCGACAAATCATTATTCTGCGATATTTTCAGGATCGCACGCAGGCGGATGTTGCGAGGTGCATCGGCATTTCTCAGGTACAGGTTTCGCGCATTGAAAAACGGCTACTTTCCGAACTCAGAAAGCATTTGCAGGAAAAGGACTAGAAAAAATAGAAAGCATAAAAAATAGAAAACAGTGGTTTGTTTTTCTCTGACAAAGCCACTGTTTTTCTGATGTTTTAATGAATTTTTCTGCCGCATTTCGGGCAATAGGCGTATTCCTGCGAAAGCAGATAGCCGCAGTCGGGGCAATGCATTTCCTGCGACTGCCACATGCCTGCAATGGTTAAGTCCTCCTCACGGAGGGTGACGCTTTCGCCATGCTCGATTGCCTTGCCCAGTTCTGCATCAATGGCATAAATGGTATGGCAGCAGTTGGAAACGGCATAATACTGCTTGCCCCACTTAAACAAAGGGATGAAAAAGAAGCTGAAGCAGGTATAGGTCATAAAAACGGAAATACTGCACAAGCGTCCGCATTTTTTGCAGACTATCGTCTGCCGAAAGTGTTCAAATTCCTTTTTGCCCTGAAAAATACCGCCGATAAAAAACATAAAATCACATCCAATCACAAGAATTTATTTTACAACTCTTGGCTAACATGATAAAATGATTTTAAATAAAATGCAACTATTTTCCGAAGGAGGGGAGTATATGAAAATTTCTCGTTTGGTTGTAAGCGCAGTTTCTTTGGCTGTTTCCGCGGCCATGCTGACACTGAGCATCATTGATTTGATTCGCAACGATGAATATTGATTTTTGCATAAGAATTGAGAAACAGGAGAAACTGTTAACAGTCATTCCGAAAAAACAACAAAGACTTGGCGGGAGAAACACAGCACTTGCATGGTTTTCTTTCGCCATAAATTTTATTTATGATTTATCCAAGGAAATATTATGTATTTTTTCGGAAAATAGGCAATTTTTTCTATTTTTTTGTTGTGCAAAACATTTTTTGTGCTATACTATAGGTAATAGGACGTTTTAAATAACACGATGCAAAAAATGTCCCACGCAAGAAATCATATTTGTTAGGAGGAATTTTTTATGGCTAAGGTTGGTATCAATGGTTTTGGCAGAATCGGTCGCCTGTTTTTCCGTGCGGCTTTGGAACGCGGCGATGTAGAAGATATCGTTGCGGTAAACGATCCCTTTATTGATGTAGATTACATGATTTATATGCTGAAATATGACTCTGCACATGGTCGTTTCAACGGCAAGCTGGAGGATAAGGATGGCAAGCTGGTTGTAAACGGACATGAGGTAACGGTTTTCAACGTAATGGATCCGAAGGAAATTCCATGGAAGGATGCAGGTGTTGAGTACGTTCTGGAATCCACAGGGCTGTTTACCACAATGGAAAAGGCGGCACAGCATTTTGAAGGCGGCGCAAAGAAGGTTATTATTTCCGCGCCCTCCGCTGATGCACCTATGTTCGTTATGGGGGTAAACCATGAAACCTATACAAAGGATATGAATATTGTTTCCAACGCATCCTGCACGACAAACTGTCTGGCACCCTTGGCGAAGGTAATCAATGATAACTTCGGCATTGTAGAGGGTCTGATGACAACCGTACACTCTATCACAGCAACACAGAAAACCGTTGACGGCCCTTCCAGAAAGGACTGGAGAGGCGGACGTGCAGCGGCTACCAATATCATTCCTTCCAGTACAGGCGCTGCAAAGGCAGTAGGTAAGGTTATCCCTGCGCTGGCAGGCAAGCTGACAGGTATGTCCTTCCGTGTGCCTACGGTTGATGTCTCTGTTGTAGACCTGACCTGTCGTTTGGAAAAGACTGCAACCTATGAGGAAATCAAGGATGCGGTAAAGAGAGCATGTGCAAACGAAATGAATGGCATTATGGATTATACCGAGGATGATGTGGTTTCCACAGACTTCCTGACAGACCCCCATACCTCTATTTTCGATGCAAAGGCAGGCATTGCCCTGAATGACCACTTTGTAAAGCTGGTTTGCTGGTATGATAATGAATGGGGCTATTCCAATAAGGTTCTGGATTTGATTCAGCACATGGAAAAGGTAGATAATCAGTAAGCACTACGCAAAAAACAGTATAGAAAAGCAGACAGCCTTGGGTGTAACAGCCTGAGGCTTTTGTTTTGCAATCCTTATAAAAAAAGTCAAGCGGAAAACAGGACAAAAAATGTCCCGCTTTTTTGTCCACAATCACGAAAGGGACATAAAACGTCCCACGAAAATAGATACATTGTCTAAATCATATCCCATTCCTTTCTGTATTTCCTGTATAGACTTCTGAAAAATAAAAAAATACAAAATTCTGAGTTTTTTTTCACTCTGATGTGGTAAAATGAACTGGTAAAAGTTACTGGTCATTCCTATTTTTATATATGAGAGGGGAAGAATCTAATGGCAATTAAAGTTGGCATCAATGGTTTTGGTCGTATCGGCAGAGTTGTATTCAGAGTTCTGATGCAGCGTCAGGATGAATTTGAACTTTGCGGTATTAACCTGAGAAATGCAGAACTGGATTATATGGCATATCAGTTGAAATATGACTCTATCTTCGGTCGCTTTGAAGGCGATATCGAAATCGGCGAGAACTGCCTGATTGTAAACGGTCAGAAAATCCACGTTTTCAGTGAAAGCGATGCTTCTCTGATTGAGTGGGCAAACTGTGGTGCAGAATACATCATCGAATCAACAGGCGCGTTCAATACAATGGAAAAGGCTTCTCTGCACAAAATCGGCGGCGCAAAGAAGGTTATCCTGACAGCACCCGCTAAGGATGAGGTTACACCTACCTTTGTTGTTGGCGTAAACCACCAGACATACACAAAGGATATGGATATCGTTTCCAACGCATCCTGTACAACAAACTGCCTGGCACCTCTGGTTAAAATCGTAAACGACGCGTTCGGTATCGAACAGGGTCTGATGAGCACCATCCACTCCGCAACTGCAAAACAGAAGGCTGTTGACGCGCGTGCAGGACGTGACTGGAGAACCGGTCGTTCCGTATTCAACAACATCATTCCTTCCACAACAGGCGCTGCAAAGGCAGTAGGTCGTGTAATTCCCGAACTGAAGGGCAAAATGACAGGTATGTCCTTCCGTGTGCCTACAAATGATGTATCTGTTGTTGACCTGACAGCAAGACTGAAAACTCCTGCTACATACGAACAGATTTGTGAAAAGGTAAAAGAAGCATCCGAAACCTACATGAAGGGTATCGTAAGATACACAGAGGATGAGGTTGTTTCCTCCGATATGTTGGGTGAATCCAATACCTGTATCTTCGACGCAAAAGCAGGTATCATTCTGGATGATAACTTTGTAAAACTGATTGCTTGGTACGATAACGAATGGGGTTACTCCAATAAGGTTGTTGACCTGATTGCACACATGTACGAAGTAGACCACAGATAATCAAAAAAGAAAACACAAAAAAGCCTTGGTTCTGAAAGATGAGCCAAGGCTTTTTATTTCGTCTGTAAATTCCGATCAGTAAATCAAGGGGTATCTACCATGCGGTAGCCGATGCCAACCTCGGTAAAGATATATTCGGGGGAGGCAGGGTTTTTCTCCAGCTTTCTGCGGATATTTGCCATATTTACGCGCAGAATCTGATTATCCTTTACAGCATAAGGCCCCCAAAGCTCCGTGATGATGTAATCGTATGTAAGCACGCGTCCGGCGCTTTTTGCCAGTAAGGAAACGATTTTAAATTCAATCTGCGTCAAATGAACATCCTTGCCGTCTACAGTGATTTTACGCTTATCGAAATCAATCGTCAGCCCCTTGGTAGAGAATACATCATTATTTGCTGCACCGCCGTTGTTTTTTGCACTGTGACGCAGGGCGGTACGGATACGCGCCAGCAGCTCAGATGTGCCGAAGGGCTTGGAAATATAATCATCTGCGCCCAAATCCAAGGCTTCTACCTTATCGGATTCCTCCCCGCGAGCGGAAACGACGATGACGGGAACGGCAGACCATTCTCTGATTTTTTTCAGAATTTCAATCCCATCCATATCCGGCAAGCCCAAATCCAGAAGAATCAAATCGGGGCAATGGGAGGGTATCATAGAAAGTGCCTGTCCTGCTGTTTTTGCAAGCAGAGGCGCATAGGCATTTGCCTTCAGCGTGGTTGCAATGAAGTTGCTGATGGCATCCTCATCTTCGATAATCATGATTTTAATTTTATTGGGCATAATCAGATTCTCCTTTCATTGGCAGAACAAAGGTGAAGCTTGCGCCGCCGTTCAAATTATTTTTTGCAAAAATTTTACCGTCATGGGCAAGAATAATCGATTTACAGATAGATAGACCAATGCCAATTCCTCTGGAAGAATCACTTGAGCCATGCTGGGTTTTTCCGTCAAAAATATCGGGGATACGGGAGGGATCAATCCCCTTGCCGTTGTCGGATATGGTAAAGACTGCGCCGCTTTTTTTTCTGGATACCTTTACACCAATCGGCGCGGTACTGCCGGAATGGCGAATGGCATTTTCCATCAGATTGATGAGCACCTGTTCAATCAGGGTGGCATCCATGGGAACAATCAGCATTTCCTCTGGAACAGAAACATTCACAACGGAATCGGGAAAACGCTTGCGAATCCGACCAACAGCCTCACCTACAATTTCTTCTATGATTTCATCCTGCTTTTTCAGATTGGTTGCACCGCCTGTAATTTTCGTAACAGAAAGCAGATTTTCTACCATGTGAATCAACCATTCCGCATCATGCTGGATATCCATTAGCATTTTTCTGGAATCCTCGGAGGCAATCTGTGTGCCGTTTTCCAAAAGGGTGGTTGCGGCACCTATGATGCCTGTTAGGGGTGTGCGCAAATCATGCGAAACTGCACGCAAAAGGTTGCTCCGCATTTTTTCCTTTTCTGTTTCCAGAAGGATTTCCTGCGCTTTTTTTCGTGCCTGCTGCCTTTGCAGTGCCAGAATAGTCTGCGAAATCATGACGTTGATGAAACTGAAGGTATCGTCAATCAGAAGCTTGGTTTCATCAAAAAGGAAACCAACCACGCCATAAATTTTATCCTCCGTGATGATAGGGAAGTAGGTTCCCTTACAGTTCTGCGTACCGTCTTCGATTTCCGCGCCGACGGGATTCTGCGTATCATAGGCTCTCTGTGCAACCTGTTTTTCCAGAAAGCTATACAGAATCCGTTCATCCTCATCTCTCAGGGTACAGATGGACTGCTTGAGAGGCTTTAACGGTTGATCTACATAGAGAATGACGCTGCACTGGTTTGTTTCAGAAAAATATTTTGCGGAAATATCAATAATCGTGTCCACATCGCTGGCAGAAAGAATTGCCTTACTCATTTCCGTCAGCGTTTCCGCACGCTTTTTGCCTGCCGCGGAAAGCAATGCCGCCATTTTTACCTTTGCCGTAACAAAGCTGGTTAAAATCGACATCAGAAGCATGATGGAAAAGGTGATGGGGTACCCTGTAATGGAAAAATTCAGGGCGAAATAGGGAAAGGTAAAGAAGAAATTTACCCCGATAACGCCGCCGATTGAAGCAATGACACCCCAGAAATAGCCGCTGGTCATATAGGAAATTAAAGCGACCGCCAGCATATATACGCCGAAGATATTTTCATTTAAAACCTCTGCACCGTTTAAGCAGAGCGCAAGGCAGGTTGCCACCAGATAGACCGCAGCAGTGCGGATGAAATCCTGAAACAATGCAGCCGCATTGAAATTATTTAAGGTTCGTTTGATTCTTTTTTTCATAAAGCCTACTCCAGTTTTTTCATATATTTTCAAATAAAACTCTGAACTTCTTTGTTTTTCCTTCCTATTATACAACATTTTTTCAAGAAAAGGAATTGAGAAGTAATATTTATTTGGGAATGGTTTCCATGCTATATCAAAAAGTGTTGGAAAAGAGGGGAATTACGCATTGCAAAGCGGAAATGCCTTTGTTATAATAAAAAAAATGTACCTTAACGATAGAAGAAGGAGAAATTTGCAAATGAAAAAACCTTTTGTTACATTAGAACAAGCGAAGAAAATCATCGAAACATACCCTACACCCTTCCATATTTACGATGAAAAGGGTATCCGCGAAAATGCGAGGAAGGTAAATGCCGCATTTTCCTGGAATAAAGGGTTCAGAGAATATTTTGCGGTAAAGGCAACCCCCACACCCGCTATCCTGCAGATTTTGAAGGAGGAGGGCTGTGGTGCGGACTGCTCCTCTTACACAGAGCTGCTGTTGGCGGATGCCGTTGGGCAAAAGGGAGAGGATATTATGTTTTCCTCCAACGTAACCCCGGCGGAGGATTTCATCAAGGCGGCAGAGTTGGGCGCAATCATCAACTTTGATGATATTACACATATTCCGTTTTTTGAAAAGCTTGCAAAAATTCCTGAAACGGTTTCCTGCCGTTATAACCCCGGCGGCGTATTTCAGGTAAGCAACAGCATTATGGACAACCCCGGTGATGCGAAATACGGCATGACAAAGGAACAGATGAAGGAAGCCTTCAAGCTGTTGAAGGAAAAGGGCGCAAAGCACTTTGGAATTCACGCCTTTCTGGCAAGTAATACAAAATCCAATGATTATTATCCTATGCTGGCGAAGATTATTTTTGAACTGGCTGTGGAGCTGAAAAACGAACTGGATATTCATATTGCATTTATCAATCTTTCCGGTGGGGTCGGCGTTCCTTACGAACCAGATGAATTTGAATGTGACATCATGGCAATCGGCGAAGGGGTAAGAAGGGTATACGAAGAAGTTCTGACACCGGCAGGCATGGGCGATGTTGCCATCTTTACCGAAATGGGACGCTTTATGCTGGCTCCCTATGGCGCACTGATTGCAACTGCCATTCATGAAAAGCATACCTATAAGGAATACATCGGGCTGGATGCCTGCGCGGCAAACCTGATGCGTCCTGCTATGTATGGCTCCTATCACCATATCACTGTTCTGGGGAAGGAAAACGCACCCTGCGACCATAAATATGATGTAACAGGCGGTCTGTGCGAAAATAACGATAAATTTGCAATTGACCGTATGCTGCCGAAAATTGATATGGGCGATATTCTCTATATCCACGATACCGGCGCACATGGTCATGCAATGGGCTATAACTATAACGGTAAGCTGCGCTCCGCAGAGCTGCTTCTGAAGGAGGACGGCAGTGTGGAAATGATTCGCAGAGCCGAAACACCTGCCGATTATTTCGCAACATTGGATTTTACAGGCTTATTGAAATAAACTAAAATTGAAATAAACTAAAAAAACACAACAAAAGAAAAGGCGAGTGAGTATTTCTTACTCGCCTTTTTTGCTATGCTTTATATGATTTTATTTCAAATGTGTATGCATATATTCTTCGCGGATATCCTGCGGAACAAGGCTGCCGCCTGTTGCCCAAGGGATATGTGTTGCGTTCGCCATCTTATCCTCCAGACCCATTTTCTTGATATAAGCCTGTACCTTTTCATCCTTCAGCATGATAGGACCCCAGAAGGATGCACAAGCAGAGGGTTCAATAAAGATGTCCTCTGTTGCAACCAGATCACGCATCAGGTCATAGATATGATAGTCCTCCAGAGACATTTCGCCGGAAAGCAGATGCTCCATCACGCCGCCGACAAAGCCGGAAGGACGACCAACCGCCAGACCGTCTGCATGGGTCAGACCGGAAAGACCGAAATCTTTTACGCAGACTTTGTTTTGCAGACCGGATGCCATGCCGACCAGCATGCAGGGTGCCTGTGTAGGTTCGGTAAAGAATACATGCACATTATCTCCGAAAAGCTTTTTAAAGCCGAAAGCAACACCACCGGGTGCGCCGCCAACGCCACAGGGAATATAAACGAACAGAGGATGCTCTGCATCCACAATGATATTCTTTTCTGCAAACTGCTTTACGATACGCTTTGCCGCTACCGCATAGCCAAGGAACAGCGTTACGGAGTTTTCATCATCAACGAAGTAGCTATTAGGATCGGCATCGGAATTCTTACGCCCAACCTCAACTGCCTTGCTGTAGTCATCCGCATATTCCACAACCTCTGCACCTCTCTGGCGAAGCAGGTCTTTCTTCCACTGCTTTGCATCTGCGGACATATGTACGATTACATGGAAGCCCAGAGCCGCACTCATGATACCGATAGACATACCCAGATTGCCTGTGGAACCAACCTGAATTTTGAATTTGCTGAAAAATTCTTTGAATTCATCGGAAGCGAATACGCTGTAGTCATCGTCCTTCTTGAGCATACCATGTTCCAGAGCCAAATCCTCTGCATGCTTCAGCACCTCATAGATACCGCCGCGTGCTTTTACGGAGCCGGAGATTGCCAGATGGCTGTCCTGCTTTAAGAACATTTTGCCGGGGATTTTTGTGTCATAATGCTCCTCCAGTTTTTTCTGCATATTGGGAATATAGGTCAGAGGAGATTCAATCAACCCATTTGTGGGAATGGTTTCAGGAAATTTCTTCATTAAGAAAGGTGCAAAACGCGCCAGTCTTGCCTCTGCATCATCAATATCCGCCATTGTGATATTGATTTTTGCCATTGCATCCTCAGTTTTTTCCAGATTTTCGTTAATCCATACAACTTCCTTGCCTTCTGCAACTTCCTTCAGCAGATCAGCATTTTTGCATTTTTCTAAAAGTTCTTGATTCATACAAAAACCTCCTTAAAATATAGAGATATCTATTTGTTTTGCCCCTTTATTTTAGCACAGCAGAGGACACGCCGCAAGGGGAATGTATCTATCATAGAACAAGAGAAGAGAAACAAAAGGATTGACAGAAAAAGTCATAGCTTGTAGAATAAAAGGACAGATGAAAAGTTTTTATACAACTGAATAAGGAGGGTTTTTATGGAAAGAGTAAGGCAATTTTTTTCTGCAATCCTGGCAGGTATGCTGATTGGCATGGGGGGAACCGTGTTCCTTTCACAGTCAAATCCGGTAGTCGGCAGCTTTTTATTCGCCATCGGTTTATTTACCATCGTGGTGTTTCAGCTGCATCTGTTTACCGGGAAGGTTGGCTACACGCCCTTCAACAAGCCTGTGTATCTCATTGAGCTGGTGGTCACTTGGTTGGGGAACCTTGTTGGCACATGGATTACAGCAACAATGGTACGAAACAGCCGTATTTATGAGGGAATGGCTGAACGGGTTGCGGGCATGGCTGAAGTGAAGCTGTCGGATGATTTCACAAGTATTTTTCTGCTTGCGGTCTTCTGCGGCATGCTGATGTTTATTGCGGTGGATTGCTTTCGCAATGTGCAGGGCTCAACCCTGCGGTTTATTGGCGTTTTCGTTCCCGTTATGGTATTTATCCTGAGCGGCTTCGAGCACGTTATCGCGAATATGTTCTATTTCAGCTTATCCGGAACATGGAGCGTACATTGCTTTGCTGCCATTCTGGTGATGACATTGGGGAATGCCGTCGGCGGAATGCTGATTCCGATTTATTTAAAGGTATTTAAACAAAGATGATGAAAAATGAGGGAGGTATCACACCTTCCTCATTTTTTTGGAGATAAAAACAGAGGTGGAACTATGAAGGATTTGAAAGAAATTGTTGAGCCGCTGATTCAGTGGTTTCGGGAAAATAAAAGAGATTTGCCATGGCGACAAACAAAAGACCCATACGCTGTATGGGTTTCGGAAATTATGCTCCAGCAGACGAGAGTTGAGGCGGTCAAGCCGTATTATATACGCTTTTTGCAGACCCTGCCGACTGTAAAGGATTTAGCGAATGCGGATGAGGAAGTGATCCTCAAGCTTTGGGAAGGTCTGGGGTATTACAGCCGTGTCCGCAATATGCAGAAGGCGGCGATACAGATTATGGAAGATTTCGGCGGTGTGTTTCCTACAAATCAAAAGGATTTGCTTTCGCTCAAGGGCATTGGGTCTTATACGGCAGGAGCGGTCGGCTCGATTGCATTTGGTTTGCCGATTCCTGCGGTAGATGGGAATGTTTTGCGTGTAATGTCGCGCATTACAGCGGATGCATCGGATATTTCCTTACAAATAACAAAAAAGGAATGGGAAAGCCGTCTTGCAGAAATCATGCCGCAGGAGTGTGCCGGGGATTTGAATCAGGCATTGATGGAGCTTGGCGCGATGGTTTGTCTGCCGAACGGCGCGCCGAAGTGCGGCGTATGTCCTGTTCGGGCGAGCTGCATGGCATATTGCAAAAATCAGACAGCAGTGTATCCTGTAAAGGCGGAGAAAAAGCCGCGCACATTAGAATATCTGAACGTGTTTTTTTGCGTAGACGGGGAGAAAATTGCGATTGGCAAACGCCCGAAAAATGGCTTGCTTTCGGGACTTTGGGAGCTGCCGAACGGACAGAGAGACATCGCACCGCCTGTTACGTTGCAGGAAATGGGCATTTTAGAGGCTGAGCTGCTTCCTATGAAGGGGCAAAAGCATATTTTTACGCATGTGGAATGGCACATGGACTGCTATTTCGTAAGGGTAATAAAAAAAACAGAATCCGATTTGCTTTGGCTGACAAGAGAAGAAGCTGAAGCACAGTATGCACTGCCTTCTGCCTTCAAAAAAATATGGGCGGAAGGGTTGAAACAGATGAAATAGGTCGGTATTTTCGTCACAGTGTACAAAAAAATTATAAAATTTACTGTTAAATAATAATAATTATCGGTTGTTTTTTATGCTTTTGCGCGTTATAATAAAAAAGAATAAGACATAGAGGAAAGATAGGATAAGGAGAGTGCGAATTTATGACAGCTGTCAGAATTGCGAAAGCGGAAGATAAAAAAGCGTTTTATGATCTTTGGAAAATCTGCTTTGGTGACAGCGATGCCTTTTGCGATTGGTTTTTCAGAAACCGCTTTGCGCCTGATTATTCTGTTGTTCTGGAAACGGAGGGCAAAATTGTCAGCTGTATGCAGGCGTTTCCGTATACGCTTTGGATACGCGGAAGGGAAATTCCAGGAGCTATGCTCTGTGGTGTTTCTACCCATCCGGATTATAGAAAAAAGGGCTATATGGGGCAGATTTTCACCTATGAAATGAAGCTTCTGCGCGAAAAGGGCTGTTTGGTTGCACCACACACACCTGCGGTTTTGCAGAGCTATTTTCCCTTCGGACATTTCCCTGTTGCGGATGCAGCGTATCTGACCTGCGACGGTATGTGTGCAACAAAAGGAAATGTAACGCTTACTCCTGTTACAGAATTGGATTCGTTATTTCCGCTTTATACAGCATCTGCTAAAAAATACAGCGGTATGGTTTTGCGCACCAAAGAGGATTTCCTGCGTAAAGCGGCAGATTATGCTGCGGACGGGGGGAAATGTGCTGCATATATTAGAAATAATGAGATAAAAGGCTATGCTTTTTATTATAAGACAGAAACGGAGCTAACCTGCGTGGAAGCGGTTGCTGATGAGAAATGCTATCCCATGTTAATGGAAGGGCTGTGTAAGGAAGCAGATGGTCTGATATTTTCTGCAAAGCTGCCGCCTGAGATGGAGCTTCCCTTTGCAAAAACCGAGAGAAAACAGAAGGGCGTGATGGGACTTTGCAATGCGTCTGCACTGCTGCAGGCGTTGCAGCTTGAACTGCCGTATGCGTTCCGCCTGACGGATGCTGTCATTCCTGAAAATAACGGTGTATTTAATTTTCGGGGAAAGCCTTCCGCGGAAGCTCCTGTTTTTGAAATTTCCGCAGGGCATCTGTTACAGGTGCTGGTGGGATATCATTCCTTTGCTGAAATAAGAAATGAATTGAAAATTTTCGATGAAGAAAAATACAAGGAATTGGATGCTTTTCTTCCGAAACAAAAGTGTTATATTATAGATGAATATTAAAAATGGAGGCAGGCCTTATGCCAAGATGTTTGGAATGTGAAAAAAATAAGACAATAGAAGAAACAAAAAACAATGCAGCAGAAACCGCTGAACTGATGTTCAAGTCCTTCGCATTAGAGGACAAAGCACTGATTGATTCCTACACAAAGCCTTGGAATCTACAGTGCTCCGATCTTTCCTTTGCAAATCTCTTTATCTGGGGCGCAGATGGGAAAATGGAATATGCAGAGAAAAATAATGTGCTGTATATCAAGCTGGAATTTAAGGGAGTTCCCGTATTCCTCTGGGCACCTATCCCCAAATACGGCGTAGAAGTAGATTATCGCAAGGCAGTTTACGAGGGAATTGATTATATGAAAAAGCGCGGCGTGGAGCCGACCTATCGCTCCGTCTGGACTGTATTTAAGGATAAAATGCTGACGGCATGCCCTGAATTATTCTCCATGCCAACCGATATTGCATGGGATTATGTATATACCAGAGAAAGCCTCGCAACATTGAAAGGGAAAAAGCTGCACGGCAAACGAAATCATATCAATAAATTTCTGTCGAAATATCCCGATTATGAATACAGAAGGCTTGACAAAAGTATGATTGCAGACTGCATCACACTATATGATCACTGGATGGACGAGAAAACAGGTGAGGATGCACAGGAAATGGTGGACGAAAGACGCTCTGTTGAGTTGGCATTACAGAATATGGATGCGCTGGGACTGACAGGCGGTACGATTTATATTGACGGAAAGCTGTGCGCCTTTACGATTGGCGAGCGCCTGCATCCGCAGATGCAGCTGATTCATATTGAAAAAGGGGATACAGAGTATGACGGTATTTTCCCGATTATCAATCAGCAGTATGTTTTGCATGAATGTGAGGATGTGGAACTGATTAACAGAGAAGAGGACATGGGTATTGAGGGGATGCGTAAGGCAAAACGTTCCTATAACCCCGTAAAAATGATTGAAAAATATCTTATCAGCACCAGAGATTTGCGTGAAGAAAAGGGTATCTGGGGCAAAGAGGAAGCATAAGAAGCAGGACAAAATGAGTCGGAGTTGAAATATACTCCGGCTTTTTTATATTCCGAAGAAAAGTCAAATTTTTTATATTTTTTTTCAATTTTGTGTTGACAAATACAGATTTCTAATTTATAATGATTATCAGATAACAATAATTTATCAATTTAAATAGAAAACAATAAAAGAGAGATTTCAAGGAGGAAAAAGTTATGAAAAAATTTGTATGTTCCGTATGTGGTTATGTTCATGTTGGCGATTCCGCTCCCGCAGAATGTCCTGTTTGCCATGTTGGCGCAGATAAGTTCGTAGAACAGAAGGACGGCGAAATGGAATGGGCTGCTGAACACGTTGTTGGCGTTGCACAGGGTTCCAGCGAAGATATCATGGCTGACCTGAGAGCAAACTTCGAGGGCGAATGTACTGAGGTTGGTATGTATCTTGCAATGGCAAGAGTAGCACACAGAGAAGGCTATCCTGAAATCGGTCTGTACTGGGAAAAGGCTGCTTTTGAAGAAGCTGAACATGCTGCAAAATTTGCAGAGCTGCTGGGTGAAGTTTTAACAGATTCCACAAAGAAGAATCTGGAACTGAGAATTGATGCAGAAAACGGTGCAACAGCAGGTAAATTCGATTTGGCTAAGAGAGCAAAGGCTGCAAACCTGGATGCAATCCATGATACAGTACACGAAATGGCTCGTGACGAAGCAAGACACGGCAAAGCATTCTTGGGCCTGTATAACAGATACTTCAAATAATTTAAAAATAACGAAAAAACGGAAGGACGGGAGAAATCCCGTCCTTTTTGTGATATGATACTTATATATAGGGTTGAGCAAAACGCGAGTTTTGCAAAGTCGAGTCACAATATATAGGTTTCAAGTAAGTCAGATTGCGCTATTTGTTGTATTGGCTCATGAGCAAATCGGAGTTTTGCTCATCCCTATTGGGATTAAGATTTAAGAGGTGATGAAATGTCTTTAGAGATTATTGCAGCAAAAGACTTCAACCATGCGTTTGAGATTGTGTCGATTGACCCCGAAAAAAGGATGGAAGATCACGTTGTATCAGAATCGGAAGAAATAGGCGACTTCCTGTACGATATCAGAAACGAACTCACAAACTATACATGCTATTATCAATTCGATCCATACGGGGAAATCCAACTGGAAGCGGACCTGGTTCCGGTAATCAAGACTTTTTCGCAATCTATCATTAAGTGGCTTGAGGAACATGGCACAGAAGAAAACCGTGTAATTCAGCAATATGGTCTGAGCTTCCCAAAGATTCGGCGTTTTGCGGATGAATTGGGTCATGTATGTGATGTAGCCATGGAGTATGGATACGGATTAGTTGGTTTTGGTGATTGATGCTACTGTATTGAACATGATTCAAAGAAATTCACAGAGGAGGAAGTCTAACGATGAATTGTGAAAAAACACATTTATATTAAAAACAACATCAGCAACCAATAGAGGAAGATGGACAGGAGAAGACAATAAAGAGGAGAAAACGGAGGAGTGCTATGCGAAAAGAGTTTGAAATTCAAGGGTGCATTGAAGTTCCACCAGAAGTAACAGAAGACGAGTTCTGGAATGCGTTTATTGAATTTGTGGAATCCAAAGGATGGTCATTTGGTGGTGGAATTCGAGAAATTCAAGATGGATATTATATTTTGGCTGATGGCAGTCGAGGACAATATGTGTTAGATGAGTGCTAACATGAACAAAATCCCTTAGAACTCTATGGAACATTGTAAAGTCATCAAATACGCTCTGGGTGAGTACGGAGTCGGGGCCTACTATGCCCTGTCTGTGGGATAATGTACAATAAGGGACCTGTTGACAAAAGCAAAAAACTGCTGAAACCCACAGTGGTTCCAGCAGAATAATAAATTGGGAGATAGCGAAAGATGGCATTTTGCCATCCGCTTTACTTATATAAATTAAGGAGGTGCTTTATGGCAGAATTCAAACAAAATGAAGTATATTACGGATTTCTTTTGCAGAAAATCGAAGAAATCAACGATATTCACAGCACAGCGTATCTTTTTTCTCATGAAAAGAGCGGTGCGCGCTTATTATATCTGAAAAATGCGGATCACAATAAGGTTTTTAATGTGGCATTCAAAACGCCGCCTGAAAATGATTGTGGCACGCCGCATATTCTGGAACATTCCGTGCTTTGCGGTTCGCGAAAGTATGAGGCGAAGGACCCCTTTAATGAGCTGGCGAAGGGTTCTCTGAACACCTTCCTCAATGCCATGACCTATGCGGATAAGACGATGTATCCTGTTGCAAGCTGCAATGAAAAGGATTTTCATAATTTGATGGATGTGTATCTGGATGCGGTTTTCTTTCCGAAGATTTATGAGAAAAAAGAGATTTTCCGGCAGGAGGGTTGGCGCTATCTTCTGAATGAAGAGAAAAACACACTGGATGTAACGGGTGTTGTTTATAACGAAATGAAGGGTGCGCTTTCTGACCCGGAAAGTCTGCTGAGTGGTGCAATTTCCCGCTCAATTTTCGGTAAAACCACCTATGGCTATGAATCCGGTGGGCTGCCTGCTGCCATTCCCGATTTGACCTATGAAAGCTTTTTGGATTTCCACCTGAAGTATTATCATCCTTCCAATGCGTATTTCTATCTTTACGGAGATATGGAACCGATGGCATGCTTGCAGCATATTAGTGAGGACTATCTGGTTGGCTTTGAAAAAAGTGATGCCTTGCCTGTGATTACGGAAACGGAGTGTGTGCAGAAGGGAAAGCTGCTGCATGAAACCTACCCTGCGGCGGAGGAGGGCGAAGAGGGCGGTTCCTTCCTTGCTTACAGCATAAAGGTGGGCAAATGCACAGACCCTGAGCGCGTGATGGCATTGCAGCTTCTTTCCTATATTCTGCTGGAAACGAATGCGTCTCCTTTAAAAACGGCTCTGTTGGATGCAGGCATTTGTCAGGAAACAGAGGGATGGTTCGATTCCTCAACCTATGAAATGGTATTCAGTATCATTGCAAAAAATGCGGATGTGAAACAGGCGGATGCCTTTATCAGAATCATTGATGCAGAATGGAAGCGTCTGGCTACAGAAGGTCTGCCTGTGGATTTAGTCAAGGGTGCTTTACGAAAATTTGATTTCCTGCTGCGTGAGGAGGACTACGGCTCTACGCCGAAGGGGCTGATTTATGCAACCAGATTGATGAAGCGTTGGCTGCATGGCGAAGACCCCTGTGATAGCCTACGGCTGTTATCTGTGATTGAGCGGTTGAAAAAGGACGAGGGATACTTTGAACGGTTACTGACAGAGGTTTTTCTGCATAATGAAGAAAAAACATATCTTGTTTTTACACCCGAAAAGAGAAAGGCGCAGAAGGATGCGCAGGCTTTTGCAGAAAAGATGGCGAAACGAAAGGCTGCTATGACTGACGCAGATCTTGCGGAAATCAAAGAGGATGCTGAAAAACTGGAGCAATTCCAAACGAAGGCAGATACACCTGAAATTCTGGCGCAGATTCCATTACTGGAAATTTCTGAGATTGATAAAAAGCCGCAGCTTGTGCCGTATAATGCGGATACAGCCGCAAAATTTCTGCATGTGCCGCTGGAAAGCAATGGGATTCTGTATCTTAAGCTGATGTTTGATATCTCTGCCGTGCCACAGGAATTGTTACCGTATACAGGGCTTCTGACAGAACTTCTTGGCAAGCTGGATACGGAAAAATATTCCTTTCAGACACTGGCAACCGTGAAAAACCAGATTTTCGGTGATTTTTCTTTGCATAACAATACCTATAATAGCCACGCGGCGGATTATCGCGCTTTTGTGACCGTAAAGGAAAAGCTGCTCAAAGAGGATTTGGATGCTGCGATTGCCATGACAGAGGAAATTCTTTTCCATACAAAATATGATGTAGTAGAAAGTATGAAAAAAATCGTGAAATCCGCGAAAATCAAAGGGGAAAATGAACTGCTGAATCAGTCCCATTATTTTGCAATTTTCTACGGCGGCAGCAATCTCTTTCCGGCACTGCGGATTGAGGATATCACAAGCGGCATCCGCTATTATCGATTCCTCTGCGAGATAGATGCACAGCTGGAGCAGGATGCAGCACCTGTTATTGCGAAGCTGAAGAAAACGGCGGAGCTTCTCTTTACACAGCAGAATCTGGAGGCTGTACTAGGCTGTGAGGAGAGCGAAAGGGCGGCTGTACAGGCAAAAATCGACACCTTCCGTCAGAAATTACCTGCAAAGGAACAGAAGCATTTTGTATACAATTTTGATTTGAAGCCCGAAAGGGCAGCCTTCGCCAATGCAGGCGGCGTGTTATACAACACAACCTCCTTTGATTATCAGAAGAACGGGTTGGCATATCATGGGAAGTATCAGGTGTTGAAAACCATCATCAATTTGGAATATCTCTGGAATCAGGTGCGCGTACAAGGCGGCGCGTATGGCTGCGGCTGTCAGTTCATGCGGAGCGGTTTCAGCTATTTTTATTCCTATAGAGACCCCAGACTGACGGAAACCTATGATATTTTCAAGGGACTTGCGCAGCAAATCGAACATTTTGATGCAGATAAACGGGAAATGACAAAATATATCCTTGGGACAATTAACACGCTGGATCAGCCGAAAACGAACATGGAGCAGCTGAATCATGCTATCGGCAGATTTTATAAACAGCTGACGGATGCGGATTTTCTGCAGGAACGCACTGAAATCCTGCAGACAACTGCTGCGGATATTCGTGACTGTGCAGATTTGCTGCGGTGTGTCGATTGTAAAAACGTATGCAGCATCGGTAAGGAACAGAAAATCAAGGAAAACGAAAATCAGTTTACAAGAATAGAATCCTTAATTTAAAACTTAAAACTGATTTGAAATAAAAGAAATGAAATAGGAAGAAAGTGTCTGTGAAATATTTTTTGCAGACACTTTTTGCTATAGCAAAAATAGGATAATCTTGTAAGAAGTGGCTTGATATGTATGGAAAAGGGGAAATCTATATTTATTCGCAAAACGATACTTTTACGAAAATATTGATATTATTTGAGACTTGACAGCTGCTATAGCAATATTTTATTTACATAATAAAATTATGGTTAATCTTATTTCTTTGCAATAAAAAATAAAAAACAGGATGATACCATTTTTGATATCACCCTGTCTGTTCCTTATTTCTTATAAATAGTTTCTGGGATTTACATACGCGCCATTTTTCAATACGGAGAAATGACAATGATTCCCCGTAGACCAACCGGTACTGCCGCATTTTGCTACGGTCTGACCGCGGCTGACAACCTGTCCTACCCTTGCAACCAGAGAGGAATTGTGTCCGTACAATGTACTCAATCCACCACCATGGTCGATGATAATGGTATTCCCATACCCATTCATCCAGCCGGAATATGTAACCTTACCCGCCTCTGCCGCAACAATCGCTGTACCATAAGGTGCAGGAATATCCAGACCGCTGTGGGATTCTGTTCTACCGGTAATCGGGCTGGTACGAGTGACAAAGCCACTGCTGACATAGGTACGCCCGGGAACAGGCCATCCCAAAGAGCCGTTTCCGGTATAATATACCTTAGAGCTGCCGCCGCTGCTCTTGCTCTGTTGCTGCTGCTTCGCAATCTGGTTCAAAACGGCTTTATCCGCCTTTTCATTTGCTGCAACCATCTGTTCATATTTCGAGAGATCGTTCTGATAGGATGCAACCAAGGCTTTCTTTTCGTTTACAATTTCTTGCTGCTCGGCAAGCTTTTCTTTTTGCAGCTTAACAACCTCTTCCTGCTCAGCCTTATTCTTTTCAATCTCTTTTTTCTTTTTCTCAATCGTTCTTTGGGTTTCTTCCAGTTCCTCCAGAATTTCCTTATCGTAGCCCATGATATCGTTTACATATTGCATACGAAGGAACAAATCAGAAAAGCTCTGTGCATCAAAAAGAATTTCCAAATAGCCGCTGGAGCCCTTCTGTTGCAGGAAACGCATACGGCTGCCCAGTAATGCAAACTGCGCATCTCGTTTTTCCGTTGCTTCCTGCAAAGCTTTTTCGGCTTCGTCCAACTGCTTTGTCAGAATATTCAAATCTTCTGTTGCTTCATCCAGTTCTGCCTGAATACTGGTCAAAACCTTATCCATTGCTTCCATTTCCTGTTCGGCGGAAAGCTTTTTATTTTTGATATTTGCAATTTCCTGTTTTGCTTTTTTTGTACTGGATGCCAGATTTTGGCGTTTTTGCTGTAATTGTGAAATCGAAGCTGCATCTGCCTGATACGTTGGAACGGCGCATGCCGAAACTGCCGCAACCAAGGCAGCGCAGACGAATTTTTTGAATTTTTTCATATTATAACCTCATATTTTCAATCTTTATCCTCTTATTATAAGGATTTATCTGAAATATTTCAACGAAAATTCATATTTTTAAAAAAATTTTAACATTTCTGCGGTTATTTCCTCTGCATTCAGCGCAAAATCCGCGCCCTCTTTGCAGATGCAAGCAGCGTAGTTCTCGTTGATTTTCGGATATTCCTTGAAATATAAGGTCTTATTCTCCCATTCCAGAATGTCTGTCAGAGTTCCGTTTTTGATAAAAGAAATTTCCCGCAAGGGCAAGCGAAGTCCCCTGCCATCCCATTTAATAAGGCTTTCCTTTCTTGCCCAAAGTCGATAAAACAGCTGTGTTTGTTCCGGCTGCGTAAATTTTGCCAGAAAAGCTGTTTCGTCCTTAGACAAGATTTTTTTGGTTTTTTCGGGAAGCTTCTCTTTCATCTGCTGTAAATCCGCGCCGATATTCCTGTTACTGTAGGCACAAAGCGCATACGTTCCCGAATGAGACAGGTTGAACTGAAAATCAATTCCCTTCAAATATGGCTTTCCCAAGGGTGTTTTTTTGATTTTCTCTAGCTGCTCTGTATAATTGCATTTCTGCAAAGCAAAAAGCAGCAGTACACCTGCACCCAAAGAAAGTCTTGCCGCCTTCGGATTTTTCAGCTTTTCAATATACATCCTACGTTCTGCGGAAAGCAGCGTTTTCCCTTTTTCATATAACAGAACATCCTCAAAAACAGATACATCCATATACAAAATACCGTTCATGCTCTGCCCCTTTCCATAGGCACAAAAAGCAGAGTCTTTCGACCCTGCTTTTCTTTCGTGCTTCAATTATTTTACAATCAGGTTGATGATTTTGCCGGGAACATAAATTTCCTTCACAACGGTCTTGCCTTCCAATCTGGATGCCAGTGCTTCTTTTGCCTGTGCAATCGCTTCTTCCTTGGAGGCATTTATTGCAACCTGCATTTTACCTCTCAGCTTGCCGCCAATCTGCAATGCGATTTCCACGCTGTCCTGAACCAGTTTGCTTTCGTCAGCTTCGGGCCAGCCTGCTTCGAATACTGTATTTTCATGACCCAGTTCGTGCCACATTTCTTCTGCAATATGGGGTGCAAAGGGAGCGAGCATAACAGTCAATGTTTCCAGAGTGGACTTGGACAGACCGCCCTCCTTTTTCGTTACATCCATCAGTTTATTTGTGGATTCCATGAAGGTGGAAACGATAGTATTCATTGCCAGAGATTCCACACGCTTTGTAACATCTGCAATCATCTTGTTTACGATATATTCTTCATCCTTGGAAGGAGTCTTATCAGAAGCTTTATTTGCATAAACCATCTTCCATACTCTGTTCAGGAAACGGAATACACCGTCGATACCGCTGTCATCCCAGTCGCAGTCCAGTTCGGGAGGACCTACGAACAGTTCATACATTCTCAGAGAGTCGCAGCCGTATTTTTCAACCAGTTCATCGGGGGAAACAACGTTACCCAGAGATTTGGACATCTTGCTGCCATTCTTTGTAATCATACCCTGATTGAACAGCTTTGTGAAGGGCTCATCGAAGGGTACTGCACCGATATCATACAGGAATTTTGTATAGAAACGTGCGTACAGCAGATGCAGAACCGCGTGTTCGATACCGCCGACATACAGGTCTACGGGTGCCCATTTCTTCAATGCATCCATGCTTGCCAGTTCCTTATCGTTATGAACGTCTGTATAACGCAGGAAATACCAGCTAGAGCCTGCCCACTGAGGCATTGTATTTGTTTCACGCTTTGCAGGTCTGCCACACACAGGGCATGTTGTGTTTACCCATTCATCAATATGCGCCAGAGGAGATTCGCCTGTTTCTGTGGGCTGATAGGATTCTACATCGGGCAGCAGTACGGGCAGCTGATCCTCAGGAACAGGAACGGTGCCACAGTGTTCGCAGTGGATAAGAGGAATGGGTTCGCCCCAGTATCTCTGTCTGGAGAATACCCAGTCACGCAGCTTATAGTTGGTTGTCTTTCTGCCCCAACCTTTTTCCTCCATCAGGTGAGGAATCTCCTTCTTTGCATCGAATGCCTTCATGCCGTTCCAATCGCCGGAGTTTACGATGATACCGTCACCTGTGTAAGCTTCCGTCAGAGGCTTTCCTTCATCCTCGCCTTCGGGCAGAATAACAGGGATGATGGGCAGTTTGAATTTTGTCGCAAAATCAAAGTCACGTTCATCGTGCGCAGGTACACACATTACAGCACCGGTACCATAATCAGCCAGTACATAGTCAGCAACCCAGATAGGGATTTCCTTGCCGTTTACGGGGTTCACGCAGTAGGAGCCTGTAAATACGCCTGTTTTTTCTCTATTTGTCATACGGTCAACGGCAGATTTTGTAGATGCTTCGTAGCAGTATTTTTCTACGGCATCCTTCTGCTCTGCGGTTGTCAATGCAGCCAGACCTTCGTATTCGGGAGCCAGCACCATAAAGGTACAGCCGTGCAGTGTATCCGGTCTTGTGGTGTAAACAGTGATTTTATCATCAGAGCCTGTCAGCTTGAAATCAACCTCAGCACCATAGGATTTGCCAATCCAGTCGGTCTGCATTTTCTTTACCTTATCAGACCAATCCAGCTTATTCAAATCCTCCAGCAATCTGTCTGCGTATGCTGTGATTTTCAGCATCCACTGACGCAGGTTTTTCTTTGTTACAACAGTGCCGCAGCGTTCATGCACACCACCGGCAGCCTCTTCGTTTGCCAATACGCATTTACACTTGGGACACCAGTTCAAAGGCATTTCCTTTTCATAAGCCAGACCCTTTTTGAACATCTGCACAAAAATCCACTGTGTCCATTTATAATATTTAGGGTCTGTGGTATCTACTTCTTTATCCCAGTCATAGATTGCAGAAATTTCATGCAGCTGTCTTTTTGCGTTTTTAATATTCGCATCTGTGGAAACTCTGGGGTGTGTATTCGTTTTGATTGCATAGTTTTCTGCGGGCAGACCGAAAGCGTCCCAGCCCATGGGATGCAATACCTGATATCCCTGCAGCACCTTATAACGGCTGACAACGTCGGAAAGCACATACCCTCTCCAGTGACCTACATGCAGACCGGAACCGGAAGGATAAGGGAACATATCCAGACAATAAAATTTGGGCTTTACAGCATCCTCCTTGTTGATGGGATTTTTTTCCCATTCTGCACGCCATTTTTTTTCAATCGTTCTGAAATCATAGCGACTCTCCATAGTAAATTCCTCCTTAAAAAACAGTGTTTTTTGATTTTTCTTGTTTGTGAAACCTAAAAATCCCTTCGTCTCAGTTAGAGACGAAGGGATACTCCGTGTTACCACTCTAGTTTGCCTGCCGAAAAAGCAAGCACGCTCAAAACCGATAACGGTGGCTGCCGCTGCATCCTACTCATGTCATACATTTTCAGAACAGAACTCCGAGGCCAGTTTTGCTTCTCTTTTCTGCCCCCTCACACCAACCGACGGCTCTCTGTAAGAAAATAAAAAAGCTTATTTTTCCTCATCAGTGTCTTTATACAAATACATTTATATCATATTCACCAAAATAAATCAAGCATTTTTGGGGAATTTTTAAAAGAATACAATCTACATTATGCAGGGTTTTTGTTATACTGCTTCATTTTGGTCAAACTGATTTGTATACAGGTTATAATAAAAGCCCTTTTTCGCCATCAGCTGCTCATGATTGCCTCTTTCGATAATCTCCCCATGCTCTACAACGGCGATTAAATCCGCATCCTTAATAGTGCTCAGGCGGTGCGCAATCACAAAATTTGTTCTGCCCTTCATCAGGTTGTGCATTGCCTCCTGAATTTTCACCTCTGTACGGGTGTCCACACTGCTGGTTGCTTCATCCAGAATCAGTACGGATGGATTTGCCAGAATAGCGCGTGCAATGGAAATCATTTGCCGCTGTCCCTGACTGAGGTTGCCGCCGCCGTCCGTCAGCATGGTATCATAGCCATCAGGCAGTCTGCGGATAAATTCATGTGCATTGGCAAGCTTTGCTGCCGCCTTGATTTCCTCGTCTGTTGCGTTCAGTCTGCCATAACGAATATTCTCCTTGATAGAGTCGGTAAAAAGGTAGGTATCCTGCAAAACGATACTCAAGGCAGAACGCAGACTGTCCCGCTTGGTGCGGTAGATATCATGCCCGTCAATGGTAATTGAGCCGCTGTCGATATCATAAAAACGCGTCAGCAGATTGATAATTGTGGTTTTTCCTGCGCCGGTCGGGCCGACAAAGGCAATGGTCTGCCCCGGTCTTGCGTAGAGGTTGATGTGCTTTAAAATGGGATGTCCTTCCTCATAGGAGAAGCTGACATCCGTTAGTTCAACATCCCCTTCAATTTCGCCCATTTCGTAAGCATCGGGAGCATCAGGCTTTTCTTCCTCCTCATCCAGAACCTCAAACACACGCTCTGCCCCTGCCATAGCAGAGAGAATCGTATTCACCTGATTGGCAAGTTCCGTCAGCGGTCTTGCAAACTGTTTGGAATAAATGATGAAGTTAGAGATAATCCCCAGTGTCATGCCGTTGCCGATAACCATCAGAATCCCGCCGACCGCAACCACAATGGCGTAGGTCATGTTATTGATTGCCGTCATAATAGGTCCGATGGAGCCGGAGAAAACCTCCGCGCGTACGCTTTTTGCAAGCAGTGCATCGTTCAGCTTTTCAAATTTATGAATTTCTTCTTCCTCTCGGCTGAATACCTTTACAACCTTCTGTCCGGAAATGATTTCTTCGATATGCCCGTTCAGCTTACCAAGCTCCTCCTGCTTTGCCTTGAAGTATTTTCTGGAATGGCTTGTTACCCATTTTGTCACAAGAAGCATTAACGGAATGGTTGCAATGGTCGCAATCGTCAGCGGAATACTCAGGTAGAGCATCATGGCAAAGGTGCCGATAACTGTCAGAATACTTTGCAGAATCTGCGAAATGCTACTGTTCAGGCACATGGAAATATTATCAACATCATTTGTTACACGGCTCATCAATTCACCATGTGTGGTTTTGTCAAAATATTTCAGAGGCAGTCTTTGGAATTTTTCGAAAATTTCCCTGCGGAGCGTCGCAACCGTTTCCTGCCCTACCTTCAACATCAGATAGCTGTATAGCCATGTTGCAAAAGAGGCTGTCAGATAAATCAGCAGCAGCTCCAGACAAATCTTCCAAAGTCCCGCAAAATCGAATACGGAAATATATTTATCAATCGCAACACCAATCAGGCTGGTTGCGTAAACCGTACCAAGGGTTGTAAGTGCAATACAGATAACGGAAATCAGAATCAAAGGCCAGAATCTTACAAGGTAGCCGCAAAGACGAAGGATGGTCTTCCCTGTGTTTTTCGGTTTCCCGTGCGCAAACATTCCTCTCGGTCCGCCGGGACCGCCGGGGCGTTTTCTTGTATTCTCATTCGCCATCTGCCATCACCCCCTTCTTCATCTGAGAGGCAAGGATTTCCTGATATTCCTTGCTAGTTTCCATAAGATATTTATGGTTACCTTCTGCAACGATTTTGCCGCCGCCCAGAACCAGAATCTTATCTGCATCCCGAACAGAGCTGATACGCTGCGCGATGATGAACTTCGTACAGCCGCTGTGAGAGGTTTTCATCGCCTGCCGAATCCGTTTTTCCGTCAGGGAATCGACTGCACTGGTGCTGTCATCAAAAATAATGATATTCGGGTTCTGAATCAACGCTCTCGCGATAGAAATACGCTGCTTCTGTCCACCCGAAACATTGACACCCCTCTGCCCCAGCTCCGTATCATATTGATTGGGCAGTTCCATAATAAAATCATGCGCCTGCGCCGCTTTTGCCGCCGCAATGATTTCCTCATCGGTTGCATCAGGCTTGCCCCACTTAATATTTTCACGAATTGTACCGGAGAACAGAATGGTCTCCTGCAGAACAACTGCAACACGCTTACGCAAATCGTGAATCGCATAATCGCGCACATCAATCCCATCCACCAGAATCTGTCCGTCCGTTACGTCATACAATCGGGGCAGAAGGTTCACAAGAGTTGATTTGCCGGAGCCTGTTTCGCCCAGAATCCCGACAGTCTGCCCCGGCTCTGCCGTAAAGCTGATATCATCCAGAACAGGGTCGCCGCTGCCAAGCTTATAGCGATAGGAAACATGGCGGTATTCCACACGCCCCTCTGCTCTTGCCGGCTGCTTGGGTTCCTTGGGATCTGCAATATCTACAACCGTATCCAGAATTTCTTCCAGACGGTCTGTAGAAATTTTTGCTCTGGAAATAAACATAAAGTTCATCGCCAGAAGCATTGCTGCCATCATCATCTGCATCAAATAGGTAATGCAAGCCATGATTTCCTCCACACGCATACTGCCTGCCTGCGTCTGTAAGCCACCAAACCAAAGAATCCCGATGATTGTGCCGTTTACCAAAATCATCATCACAGGAGACATCAAAAGCATCATGCGAAACGCACTGACGGTGGTTTCTTTATAATCCTGATTGACCTCGTTAAATTTTTCGACTTCATAATCATGGCGCACAAAAGCCTTCACAACACGAATCCCTGCAAGACATTCCCGCATAACGGTATTTACCTTATCCAGCTTTTCCTGCACCAGCTTGAATTTTGGAATTGCCACACGCAGAATCAGATAAACTGCAATAGCAAGCAAAACCACCACAATCAAAAACATGCCCGCAATTTTTGCGTTTATGGAAAATGCCATGATGATACTGCCGATACAGAGCAAGGGAGAACGCACCAGCATCCGCAGACAGATCATAATCACCAGCTGAATCTGTGTGATGTCATTTGTCAGACGGGTAATCAAGGACGGTGTGGAAAAGGTATCAATATTATGGAAAGAAAATTCCTGTATCTTTTCAAATGCCGCACGCCTAAGGTCTGTCCCCGTTCTCTGGCTAACCAGTGTTGCGCAGATTAAGCACCCGATGCCGCCGATGATACCGATAATCGCAATCACGAGCATTTCAATCCCCGTTTTTGTAATGATGGCAGTGTTTCCTGTGCCGACTCCTTGGTTGATCATAAAGGTCATCAGCTTTGGCAGGGCAAGCTCTGCCCCGACCTCCAAAAGCATTAGGATGGGTGCCAAAATCGCCAGCCTTTTATAGGGCTTCAGATATTCCCATAGTCTTTTCATTTTTTCACCTCTTCTTTTTCCTACATAAAAACTGCCGCAGTAAGCCATTCGCTTAAGGGCAGTTTTTTTCGTTCTTGCTAAAAAAGTCAGGCATCTGAAAAGATGCCCGATACTTTATTTTAATCATTTTTTATGAAATTGTCAACGAAAAGAAGATTAAAATACTATTACAGAACATACAAAAACATAAATGCGATATGGAAAGCAGAGCCAAGCATTACGAATACATGGAAAATCTCATGGAAGCCGAAGCTTTTCAGAATCGCGAGATTTGGCTTTTTCAGCGCATAAATCACCGCACCGATGGTATACACAATGCCGCCTGCCAGAAGCATCCCCAGTCCGCCCCAGCCGATGGCTCTTTTCAACGGAATAAACGCCGCAACCGCAAGCCAGCCCATGCCGACATAAATCAGCGTAGAAAGCCAACGAGGTGCGTTCATCCAGAAGATTTTCATAAAAATGCCGAAAATTGCAATCCCCCATACTGCCGCAAGCAAAGCCTTTCCCCATATACCGGGGAGGATTACCATGCAGACAGGTGTATAGGTTCCTGCGATTAAAACGAAAATCATCATGTGGTCAATCCGTCTTAAAAACGCAATTTTTTCGGGAGCAAGGCACAGGGTATGATAAATTGTGCTTGCACCATATAACAAAAGCAGAGAAATGCCGAAGATTGCAAAGGAAACCACCTGCGCCGTTGTTTCCGATCGTTCCAGCAGGCAGATAACAGGCGGAATCACCGCCAGAAAGCCGATGAAATGCGTCAGTGCGCTAAGTGGATCTCTTGCACGAAATTTCATTTTTTTCCCGATTACTGTTTCCATAATTTCATCTCCCTTATATCAAGTAGTTTTAAATACTACATCTTGCGATATAGGTATAGTATCACAATATGTTTGCCATTTCAAGGGATTCCTGAATTTTTTTAAGAAAAACTTGCGACATAGTATGAAATACTATATAATGAAGAATATGAATATTTTTGAAATTGAGGTGAGAACCCATGAACACATTTAATGAAGTGATTGAACGCTATGCCGCACAGATTCGCACCGCGGATGTCATCGAGATTGCGGATATTCCGACCATAGATTTGTATATGGATCAGGTGACAACGTTTATGGATAAGGGCTTAGCGCGGTATAAACGAAATGAAACGGATAAAATCCTTACAAAAACCATGATTAACAACTACACCAAGGCGAAGATTTTCCCCCCTCCGGTTAAGAAAAAATATAGCCGTACCCATTTGATGCTTTTAATCATGATTTATCATCTGAAAGCCATCCTTTCCATTAAGGATATCGGCGTGCTGTTTCATGTTGCATTGGCAGAGTCGGATGCAGAAAAGCAGGCACAGCAGATTGAAACGATTTACGCAGGCTTTGTTGCATTGCAGAAAAGCACCTATGCTTACCTTGCCAATATGGCGGAAAATAAGGCAGATGACTCCTTCTATGGGAAGGATATTATGCTTGGCTGCGAGGACAGAGAGCTGCGGCGGATTCTTCTGGTTCTGGGGCTTGTCATTCGCGCGAATACGGAAAAGCAACTGGCAGAGCATGCGCTGGATGCCTATTTTTAAGCAATTTTCAAAAAAGAAAGCAGTTTACGAAATGCTTCGCAGACTGCTTTTTTTGCTTCTTTTTTATTTCTTATTTTTTATTTATCAGAATAGACAAAGCTGGTTCGTTTCGGGAATCCCGTCCAAAACACCGTTTTCCTTGAGCAGGTCAATCAGCGAGCGTCCCAGAGAGGTGCGCTCCTTCAATTCCTCAAGTGTATTGAATTCTCCATCCTTTCTCCCTTCTACAATGCTCTGCGCCGCATTCACGCCCAAGCCCTGCAAGGAGCTGAACGGCGGCAGAAGCCCCTCCTCTGTCGGAAGGAAGTTCTTCGCATCAGAACGGTAAAGGTCAATCGGGCAGAATTTGAACCCTCTTGCATAAAATTCAACTACAATTTCCAGAACAGTCTGTTTATTTTTGTCCTTTGCGGTTGCCTCCTGCCCCTTCGCCTGAATTTCGCGAATGGCATCCCTTGCCACATCAATGCCCTGACACATGCAGGAATAATCGAAATCATCACAGGCACGAACTGAGAAATAGGACGCATAATACGCTTCGGGGTAATTGATTTTGAAATACGCAATGCGGAACGCCATCATAACATACGCCGCCGCGTGCGCCTTCGGGAACATATATTTGATCTTCTGGCAGGATTCAATATACCAATCCGGCACATCGGATGCCTTCATATCGGCAATATCCTCTTCCGTTAACCCCTTCCCTTTTCTGACCTTTTCCATGATTTTAAAGGATTTTTTCTTTTCTACCCCCTTATTGATGAGGTAAATCATAATGCTGTCTCGTGTGGAAATGGTTTCCTTCAGCGTAATCGTGCCGTTTTCAATCAGGGTCTGCGCATTCCCCAACCATACGTCTGTCCCATGAGACAGACCGGAGATACGCAGTAAATCCGCAAAGGTTTTCGGCTTCGTATCAATCAGCATGCCGCGGACGAATTTTGTCCCAAATTCGGGAATCCCCAGCGTGCCTGTCTTGCAGTTGATTTCTTCTTCTGTCACACCTAATGCCTTGGGGGATTCAAACAGAGACATCGTCTCCGGGTCGCCCAGAGGCACATCCTGCGGATTGACCCCCGTCAGGTCATAAAGCATACGGATAACCGTCGGGTCGTCGTGCCCCAGCAGGTCAAGCTTTAGCAAACGCCCCGAAATGGAATGATAATCAAAATGCGTTGTTGTAACAGTCGAATTCACATCATTCGCAGGACGCTGAATCGGGCAGAACTCATGAATATCATGATCGCTCGGTACAACCATCAGACCGCCGGGATGCTGCCCTGTGGTACGCTTGACTCCTGTGCATCCCTCTGTCAGGCGTTGAATTTCTGCATTATGCGGCGTAATTTCTCTGGCATCAAAGTATTTTTTGACGAAGCCATACGCTGTTTTATCTGCCAATGTACCAATTGTCCCTGCCTTGAAAACCTTGCCCTTCCCGAACAGCACCTCCGTATAGGCGTGCGCCTGCTGCTGATAATCACCCGAAAAGTTCAAATCGATATCAGGTTCCTTATCCCCTTCGAAGCCAAGAAAGGTCTGGAAGGGAATATCATGCCCGTCCTTTCTAAGCTTATGTCCGCAGACAGGGCAGTCCTTATCCGGCATATCACAGCCGCTTGCCTCCTCCATCGCAAACGCCTTTACCGTTTCCGATTCAAAATCGGAATATTTGCAGTGGTCGCAGATATAGTGCGGCGGCAAAGAATTTACCTCTGTAATCCCAGCCATATTTGCGGCAAAGGACGAGCCAACCGACCCTCGCGAACCAACCAGATACCCATCTGCAACGGATTTCCAAACCAGCTTCTGTGCAATGATATACAGCACTGCATAGCCATTGCTGATGATGGAATTCAACTCTGTTTCCAATCTGTCCTGCACAATGGGAGGCAATGGGTCGCCATAGATGGAAATTGCCTTATCCATACAAATCTGGCGCAGCTCCTCATCTGCTCCTTCGATTTTCGGGGGAAAGGTATCATCGGGAATGGGCTTGATTTTCTCAATCATATCCGCAATTTTATTTGTATTGGTGATAACGATTTCTCTCGCCTTTTCCTCGCCCAGATAGGTAAATTCCTTCAGCATTTCCTTTGTGGTGCGGAAATAAAGCGGTGCCTGCTTGTCCGCATCGGCAAAGCCTTCTGCCGCCATGATGATTTTACGGAAGGCGGCATCCTGCGGATCAATGAAATGCACATCACAGGTTGCCACAACAGGCTTATTGTGCTCCTCACCCAATGCAACAATCTGCTTATTGATGGCGATGATATCCTCCATGGAATGTACGCTTTCCACCTTCGGAGACTCAATCATAAAGCGGTTGTTGCCAAGCGGCTGAATTTCCAGATAATCATAGAAATTTACCAGCTCCTCAATCACCTGCTTTGGCTTTTTATCCAGAAGCGCGCGGTAAAGCTCCCCTGCTTCGCAGGCACTTCCCAGAATCAGCCCTTCCCTGTGCTGAATCAGCTTGCTTTTGGGGATGCGTGGTCTGCGGAAGTAATAATCAATATGAGAAAGCGAAATCAATTCATACAGATTCCGCAAGCCGACATAATCCTTTGCCAGAATAATCGCATGATATGCCTTCAGCTTCTTATAATTCACTGTTTGGCTAGAGAACACATTGATATCGTCTACCTTATAGATTTCCTTTTCCACGAGCATGTCAATGAATTTCAGAAAGACCTCCGCCGTTGCTTCGGCATCGTTGACCGCACGATGGTGTCCCTCCAGAGAAACACCCAGCTGCTCACAGACGATGTCCAGCTTATGCTTTTTCAGCTCCGGTAGAAGCGAACGGGAAAGCTCTAATGTATCCAGAACGGTATTTTTTACCTCAATGCCGCATTTTCGCTCTGCATTCAGGCGGATAAAGCCTGTATCGAAATTGGCATTATGCGCCACAAGCACCGCATCCTGGCAAAATTCCAGAAACTTCGGCAGAATTTCTGTAATGACAGGCGCATCGGCTACCATTTCATTCGTAATGCCTGTCAGCTTGGTAATCTCCGCAGGAATAGGGCGTTCGGGGTTCACGAAGGTGCTGAAACGGTCGATAATCTTGCCGTCTACTACCTTTACTGCGCCAATTTCCGTAATGCTTTCGGTTTCCTTGGAAAGTCCTGTTGTCTCAATATCGAATATCACAAAGGTGTCATCCAGAGATTGTCCGCGCGGCATGGTAACAACGCTGCCCAAATCGTCAATCAGATAGGCTTCTACGCCGTAAATCACCTTCAAGTCGGATTTGCCGATTGCGTTCATCGCATCAGGAAATGCCTGCACAACACCATGGTCAGTAATGGCAATCGCCTTATGCCCCCATGCAATCGCGCGTTCGATATATTTTTTTACAGGTGTCACACCATCCATACTGCTCATCTGTGTATGCAGATGCAGCTCCACGCGCTTTTCCTCCGCATCATCCATACGGGGGGGAGGCGCGGCGGCAGCCATGATATTTTTCGCCATAATATCGATTTCCTTGGTATATTTATCAAACTGCACTTCGCCCTGCACGCGCAGATATTTACCTTTTTTGATTTTATCGCTCAGTTCGGCATCAAAAACACTTTTCTTCACGAAAAATTTCACTGTAGTCGAATCGCTCAAATCCGTAATATCAAAGGAAACAATATATTTTTCACCACGAATTTCTCTCGGCTCGATGTTATAAATACTGCCCTCGATAATGACATTTTCCCCGAGAATTTTCGTATCAATAATCTTCTGGTTTGTGCCGTTGATTTCTTTGCCAAGCAGAATTCCCTTGGAAACGGAGGAGGATACCGCCGCCACCTCTGCATTGGCTTTTTCCTGCACTGCCTCAGCCTGTGTGGCGATAATCTGTCGGCTTAGCTCCTCAAACTTCTTTTTCCTGTTGTTCTCAAGGGCGGCTCTGTCCGCTTCGGTTGCTTTCTGATTCTTAAATTGCACCAGAAGCGTTTCGCCCGTTTCGGTATGAATCATGCTCGCAATGGCATCATCCAGATGCTTCTGTGCCAGATAATACGCCATGTTATGCTTTACCAGAATTTGCAGCTTATGCTCCGTAACTCTCCACTCTGCGTCCGCAATTACACCTGCACAAATCTTGCTTTTTTGGCTCACAAGGGTTTTAATGCTTCCCCAATAGCCTGCTGCCAGTGCTTCGGGAGTTTTATCCGTTAACTCATAGAAAACGGCAAGCGAAACCGCCTGTATCCCCGGAAGGCTCTCTAAAAGCGCACCCTTCAGCTCCTCCTGCTTCTGCAAGGGAATCATCTTATTTGCGGTAATCTCGATGCTGACAGTACGTTCCTTTTTATGAATCGTCAGCTTGCGTACCTCTGTGCCCTGAAAGGCTTCCAGAAGCGGCAGGGACAGCGAAATTTTCTGAAAGACCAGTTCAAATTTCTGTGCAGTCAAGTTGTCTCCCTCCTTTCCGTTTGGATTTATTATTAAATGCGGTCAATTTCCTCCATCAGTGCGGTAACGAGCTTGTCCTCGCTAACCTTGCGGATAATCTCGCCCTTCTTGAAAACAAGACCAACGCCCTTGCCGCCTGCAATGCCGAGGTCTGCCTCTCTCGCTTCTCCGGGACCGTTTACCACACAGCCCATAACGGCAACCTTAATATTTTTCTGTATGCTTCTGCATTTTTCCTCGACCTCATTCGCAATAGAAATCAAGTCTATCTCTGTTCTGCCGCAGGTCGGGCAGGAAACGAAGGTTATACCGAATTGGCGCAGACCAAGGCTTTTCAGAATTTCTTTCGCCGCGTGGATTTCTTCGATAGGGTCGCCTGTCAGAGAAACACGAATCGTGTCTCCGATACCCATGGCAAGAATCGTCCCAATGCCGACAGCAGATTTAATCGTGCCTGCATAGGGCGTTCCGGCTTCTGTAATGCCGACATGAATGGGATATGGGATTGCTTCGGAAAGCAGGCGATATGCTTCGATGGAGAACGGCACATCCGAAGCCTTAATGGAAACCACGATATCATAAAAGCCGAATTTCTCCAGAATATGCACATGCTTTAGTGCGCTTTCCACCAAGCCCTGCGGTGTTACGCCGCCGTATTTTTCCACCAATTCCTTTTCCAGAGAGCCGCTGTTTACACCGATGCGGATGGGAATCTGCTTTTCCTTCGCCATATCTACTACCTGCTTGATGCGTGCTTCGTCCCCGATATTCCCCGGATTGATGCGTACCTTATCAATGCCCAGCTCCATTACGCGCAGTGCCAATCTGTAGTCAAAATGAATATCCGCAACAAGGGGGATATGAATCCGTTTTTTGATTTCGCCGACTGCGTCTGCTGCCGCCATATCCGGAATTGCTACGCGCACCAGTTCGCAGCCTGCTTTTTCCAAGGTCAAAATCTGTGCCACTGTCGCTTCTACATCTCTTGTGTCTGTGTTGCACATGGACTGGATGACAACGGGATTCGTTCCACCCATTTTCAGACTGCCGATTTTAACTTCTCTTGTCAGTTTTCTTTCCATAGTCTCACCTTTTCAAAATTCAGAAAACGCCCAATTTACATCAGGCGTTTCGTTTCATTTAAATCATGTATTTTTTAATGTCGCTGAAAATCACAAACGCCATCAGCCCCATCAGAAAGACGAAGCCTAAAAATTGCAGCTTGGATTCCGTTTCAATATCCATCGGCTTTCTGCGAACCGCCTCAATCAGCAGGAACAGAATCCGCCCGCCGTCCAGCGCAGGAATCGGAAACAGATTTAACACACCGAGGTTTGCACTTAGCACCGCACCGATATAAACCACGTTTTGGATTGCCGCCTTAATGCTGTATTGCAGCCCTGCCTGATAGCTTTGTCCAACCATATTAAAAATTGCAATCGGGCCGCCGTATTCATCGGGGTTCGCCGTAAAGGTAAACACGCGCAGAAGTCCCTCTGCCGTCATTTTTACATAATTTATCATAGCGAACAGGCTGTAACGTGCCGTTTCTGCAATGCCCATTTTCGCATAGCCGTCCACGCTTTCGGCAAGCAGCCCTGTTTTCACCTCAGGCGAAAAGCCAATCAGATATCTGCCCTGCTTCTCGTCCAGCTTGGGCTGCAGCTTATATTTATGATGCGTCCCTGCGGCATCCACCACGTCCAGCGTCAGGCTTTCCCCGTGGTTGGACTGCAATGTATATTGCAATTCATCATAGATATGAATCGTTTTTCCGTTAATTTTTTGAATCCTGTCGCCAACCTCCAGACCGGACGCAGCCGCCGCGGAATCAGGCAGAACCTCTTTGATGACGGGCGTTGCCGTATAGGTTGTGCAGGTCAGCCCGAAAATCATGAGAAACGCCAGCAGGAAATTCATGACAGGCCCTGCCGCCATAACTGCCATTCGCGCGCCGACAGATTTGCTGAGGAAGGAGGTCGAGCTGGATGCGCCGTCCTCTGCTTCCCCCTCCATGCGACAAAAGCCGCCTAAGGGCAGGATGCGAATACTGTATTCCGTATCTCCTTTGGTGCGGGAAAAAATCTTCGGTCCCATGCCGACCGCAAATTCCTGCACCCAGATGCCATTTTTCTTTGCAATAATAAAGTGTCCGAATTCATGCGCAATAACAAGAACACCTAGAAGTATTATGGTAATCAATAATGAGGAAATGTTCTCCACCTCCAGACAGATTTATCAGAAGCGCACAGACTGTGCATACGCCCTTGCCCATGCGTCCGCCTCCAGTAAATCCTCTAATGTATATTTATATTTGACAGTATATGCGTCCATCGTCCGTTCTATCAGTGAAGGAATCTGCAAAAACGTTAGCTCTCCTTTCAAAAAACGGGCAACTGCAATCTCATTTGCACCATTCAGCACTGCAGGCATTGTTCCGCCTGTTTTCAAGGCGCAGTATGCCAGAGAAAGGCAGCGGAAGGTATCCAAATCAGGCTTTTCAAAGGTCAGATGGCTGCGCACGGAAAAATCTACCCGAGGAAACGGGCTTTGCACGCGTTTGGGGTACGTCAGCGCATACTGAATGGGAATCCGCATATCAGGCTCACCCATCTGTGCGATGATTGCGCCATCCTCATATTCCACCGCGGAATGGACAATGCTCTGCGGATGCACCAGAACCTCAATCTGATCTACATCTACATCAAACAGCCATTTCGCCTCCATTACTTCCAAGCCCTTATTCATCAGCGTTGCAGAATCAATCGTAATCTTCTTGCCCATGTGCCAGTTCGGGTGCGCCAGTGCATCCGCCGCCGTTACATGCTCCAGCTCCTCGCGCTTTTTGCCGCGGAAGGGGCCGCCGGAGGCTGTCAGCAGAATACGCGAAATGCGGTTGCCTTCATTTCCCTGTAAGGACTGGAAGATAGCAGAGTGTTCGCTGTCCACAGGATAAATCCTTACATGGTGCTGTTTCGCAAAGTCCATTACAAGCTGTCCTGCGGAAACAAGCGTCTCTTTATTCGCAAGCGCGATATTTTTGCCTGCACGAATCGCTGCAAAGGTGGGCTGCAAGCCAACATTGCCGACTACAGAGGTCACAACTGTATCCACATCCTCGTATGTAGCCGCCTCGACCAGACCATCCATCCCGCTCACTATGCGAATTTTCGTATCCGAAAGGCGACTTTGCAATGCCTTTGCGTTCTCCGCATCCATTACCGCAACCAATTTAGGTTGAAATTTTCGCGCCTGTTTTTCCAAAAGCGCGATATTTTTATTCCCCGTAATGGCGGCAACACGGATATCACCTAAATTTTCGACAACCTCAAGGGTTTGTGTCCCGATAGAACCTGTCGAACCCAAAATAGAAATTTTTCTCATTTTTTACACCTTCTGTTTTAATGAATCAGAAACAGCATGACATAGTATAACACAGGCGTGGTCAGAATGACACTGTCAAACCTATCCAAAACGCCGCCATGTCCGGGAAGAAGATTCCCATAATCCTTAATGCCAACTTGACGTTTGATGGAAGAAGCCGCAAGGTCACCAATCTGGGAGAGGATGGAACCGAAGAATCCCACCAGACCGCAGAGCAGCAGCACATTTACCCTTGCAATGGGGTGGAAACGGTTAATCCAAAGACCATAAAGCAGGCAAAGCACCAATGCCGTAATGATACCACCGATAGAGCCTTCAATGGTTTTTTTGGGGCTTAATGCGGGGCAAAGCTTATTTTTCCCAAGAAAATAGCCGGAGAAATACGCTCCTGTATCGCAGCCAAAGGCAGAAATAAACGCCAGCCAAATCAGCAGCTTCCCGTGGTCAAATTCTCGTACGAGATAGACATGAGAAAGCAGGAAGCAGGCATAGAAAAAGCCAAAGAAGGATGCGCAGCATTCCACATAGCTTGTTTTTCTGTAGCAAAGCACGCTGTAAATCAGCAAAGCAAGCACAAATAAGGAGGTAAACACGCTGAACAGCGTTTGTGTATACACAAGCTGATCCATGAAAACCACATAAAACAGACCGAACAGATACGCAATGATATGTGCGCCTTTTACCTCACCTGCAATCGCGCGATTGAATTCATACATCCCAATCAGACCAAGAAGCCCAACGCCCACATGCAACCAAATGCCGCCGCTGATGACGATAAACAACAGCAGGGGAAGTGCCACCACAGCGGAAAGTATTCTCGTTTTCATACAGTGTCACCTCATTTCAATCTGCCGCCAAAACGGCGTTCTCTGTTCTGATAGTAATAAATTGCCCGTTCCAGTTCCTTTTTATCAAAATCGGGCCAAAGCGTATCGGAAAAGAAAAATTCGGAATATGCAATTTGCCACAGAAGAAAATTGCTGATTCTTTCCTCGCCGCTGGTGCGAATCATCAGTTCGGGATCAGGTGTGCCTGCCGTATCCAATGCGTCGGAAATGGTATCCTCCGTAATGGCATCGGGAGAAAGCGTACCATCTGCCGTTTCCCTTGCGATTTTTGTTACCGCGCGGCGCAGCTCATCCCTGCCGCCGTAATTCAGTGCAACATGAACGGTCATGCCGTTCTTTTCTCTGGATAAATCCTCAATTTCTGCAATCGCCTTTTGAATATCTGTGTCCAAGCGACTTTTTTCGCCAATGACGTGCATCCGAATGTTATCCTTCACGAATTTCTTGAAATAATTTTTCAGATAAAACCGCAGAAGATCCATAATCGCCCCAACCTCTTCAGCGGAGCGTTTCCAGTTTTCCGTTGAAAAAGCATACACCGTCAGATGTTCCAAGCCAAGCTCCTTTGCGGCATAAATGATTCTTTCCAGCGCTTCCGCGCCTGCCTTATGCCCTGCTTTTCTGGGCAGACCGCGCTTTGTTGCCCATCTGCCGTTGCCATCCATGATAATTGCAACATGCTTTGGCATTTTTTCGGGATTCAGCTGAAAGGATTCGTTTTCATAAAGCATAAATTGCCTCCCTGTAACAAAACCCCTCTCCGAAGAAGAGGGGCTTGGATATTTTGATGAATTAAACGGTAAGGATATCCTTACTCTTCGCGTCACATTTCTTTTCGATTTCAGCAACGTATTTATCTGTCAGCTTCTGTGTTTCATCTTCCAGATCCTGCAACTGATCCTCTGTGATTTCCTTCGCTTTTTCAGATTTTTTGAAAACATCCATAGCATCTCTTCTGATGTTTCTGATTGCGACCTTAGACGCTTCTGCTTTTTTCTTAACTTCCTTTGTCAGTTCCTTACGTCTTTCCTCTGTCAGTTCAGGGAAAACCAGACGAATCACCTTGCCGTCGTTATTGGGGTTGATGCCTAACTCGGACATATTGATTGCTTTTTCGATTGCCTTCAGCAGGGATGCATCCCAAGGCTGAATCTGTAGCAGACGAGGTTCGGGAACCGTAATATTCCCAACCTGATTCAAGGGTGTGGGTGTGCCGTAATATTCCACCATAATCTTATCCAGAACATGGGGGTTTGCACGACCTGCACGGATGGTGCCGTAATCACTGTCCAACGCGGTCAATGTCTTTTTCATTTTTTCTTCAAAAGGTTTTGTCAGTTCAGATGCCATACTCGTTTCCTCCTATGTGAACAAAATCTTACACAGTTACAATCGTACCGATTTTTTCGCCGCCGACTGCGCGCATAATGCTGTTTTCCTCATTCAAACCGAAGATGATAACAGGAATCTTGCGTTCAAAGCAGAGATTTGCGGCTGCCATATCGATAACCTTCAAATTGTTTTTCACAATATCCTCTGCACGGATGCAGTCGATTTTCTTTGCGTTGGGGTTGGTTGCAGGGTCGTCATCATAAACACCATCAATGCTCTTGGCAAAGAACAGACCATCCACATCCAGCTCTGCACCTCTCAGGGCAGTAATCGTATCCGTAGAGAAGAAGGGGTGTCCCATACCGGCTGCAAAAATTACTACTTCGCCCTTTTCCAGATGCGCAAGAGCGCTTTCCTTGGAAAATTGCTCTGTCATTGTGCCGATGACGATGGGTGTCTGTACGAATGCCTTGATGCCGTTCTGACGGAACGCATCTGCAACATAAATCGCATTCATAACTGTTGCCAGCATGCCAATCTGGTCTGCCTTCGTGCGATCCATCTTGGAATCTGCACTTCTGCCTCTCCAAAAATTGCCGCCGCCGATAACCAGAGAAACCTGTGTCCCCTTTGCCATCACAGCCTTAATCTGTGCAATCAGCCCCCAGATGATGCTGTCGTCAAAGGTAACCCCCTTTTTCTCGCCTGCCAGCGCCTCGCCGCTCAGTTTCAGCACAATTCTTTTATACATTTTTACAGCCTCCTTACTACTCTAATGTATCACAAATTACAGAAAATTTCCAGATATTTTCTCTGCGGCTATGCAGAATATAAAAAAATTTAAGAAATTATAAAAATATCCGAAAAGATTCCTTTAAAAAAGGAAACGCCGGAGCAATCAATGCAGTAGCGTTTCCTTTTCATTTTTAAAAATAATCCGTTAACGAATTAGTTCATTGCCTTTGCAACTTCTTCTGCGAAGTTTTCATCCTTCTTTTCCATACCTTCGCCTGTTTCAAAACGAACATATCTTGTGATTTCGATAGGTGCGCCAACAACCTTTGCAACGGAGTCGATGTACTGTTTTACAGTCATATCTGTATCCTTAACATAGGGCTGCTCTACCAGGCAGAATTCCTTCAGTTCTTTTTTCAGTCTGCCTGCAATCATCTTTTCGATGATGTTGTCGGGCTTCTTTGCATTCTTAGGATCGTTCTTTGCCTGTACTGTCAGGATTTCTGTTTCCTTTGCAATGAAGTCAGCGGGAACATCGTTTTCTGTGATGAATTTAGGGTTCAGAGCAGCAATCTGCATTGCAATGTTCTTGCCCAGTTCAACCAGCTCTTCTGCTTCGTTTTCGCAAGCCAGTTCAATCAGAACGCCGATTCTGCCGCCGCCGTGGATATAGGAAACCAGCTTACCTGCCTGTGTCTTTTCGTATTTTTCAAAACGTCTGATGTTCAGGTTTTCACCGATTACAGCCACCTGCTGAGACAGTGCTTCTTTTACTGTGAACTGAGGGTCCAGTGCCCATTTTTCTTCGAAGAAAGCGTCCATATCTGCTGCTGTTGTTTCGGAAGCCTGCTTTGCAACTGCTGCAACATAATCTCTGAATACCTGGTTCTTTGCAACGAAGTCTGTTTCGGAGTTTACTTCTACGATTGCACCAATCTTGTTGTCGTCGCTCAGGTATACTGCAACCATACCTTCGGATGCGATACGGCCTGCCTTCTTTGCGGATGCAGCCAAACCTTTTTCTCTCAGCAGCTCAACAGCCTTTTCCATGCTGCCGTCAGCCTCTGTCAGAGCCTTTTTGCAATCCATCATGCCTGCGCCTGTCATTTCTCTCAGTTCTTTTACCATACCTGCTGTAATAGCCATGTTTGATTCCCTCCTAAATAATCTTATGTGCGTATCTTTTTCCGTCTTCTGCGAAAAAAGCTGTTCCGTCTGATATAAAAAGAGCCTCAGCCCGTTTTAGGCTGAAGCTCGGGCAAATGCCTTTTTCTGAATTATTCAGCTTCTACTGTTTCTGTTTCAGCTGCTTCCTGTTCACCCTGCTTGGATTCCAGAACTGCATCAGCAACCTTGGAAGCAATCAGCTTTACTGCACGGATTGCGTCATCGTTACCGGGAATTACGTAATCGATTTCATCGGGATCGCAGTTTGTATCAACGATAGCAACTGTGGGGATGCCCAGTGTGTGTGCTTCCTGCACAGCGATTCTTTCTTTTCTTGTGTCAACGATGAACATCATATCGGGAACCTTTTTCATTTCCTTGATACCGCCAACGTTTTTCTGCAGTTTTTCCATTTCGTGCATCAGCTTTGCAACTTCTTTTTTGGGCAGTACATCAAATGTACCGTCTTCCTGCATTTTTTCCAGATCTTTCAGTCTTGCGATTCTTGTTTTGATTGTTGTGAAGTTTGTCAGCATACCGCCCAGCCATCTCTGGTTTACATAGTACATGCCACATCTTTCAGCTTCTTCACGAATGCATTCCTGTGCCTGCTTCTTTGTACCTACGAACAGGATTTCGCCGCCGTCTGCGATACATTCACAGATTGCTGCATAAGCCTCATCAACCTTTTTTACTGTTTTCTGCAGGTCGATGATGTAGATACCGTTTCTTTCTGCGAAGATGTATTCTGCCATTTTAGGGTTCCATCTTCTTGTCTGGTGGCCGAAGTGAACACCGGCCTCTAACAGCTGTTTCATAGAAATTACGCTCATTGTATGAACCTCCTATTGGTTAATCCTCCGCATCCGTTTGTCGGGAAAACTGACCCTGTCAGCACCAATCCGCTTTTTTTCGGATACGTGTGTACTAAAAGTTACCTATGGGATTATAGCATATCCAAAACCAAAAAACAACCGTTTTTCTCAATTTTTTTAAAAAAGAGAAAAGCAGCTGTCTTTTGCATGATTTTTGTGTTGTATTTCGATTATTCTTCGTTCTCTTCCTCTGCGGGCTTTTCCTTCATATAGCCGCATTTTTCATTGGAGCAGACGATTTTCGGATTCTTTCTGCCCTTTTCCTCCAGAAACGCACCGCATTCGGGGCATTTTTCGCCCGTCGGCTTATTCCAGCTCATAAAATCACAGCCGTCGCCGTTGTGTTCACAGCCGTAATAAATACGTCCCTTCTTGGTCTTTTTAATCAGGACCTTGCCGCCGCATTCAGGGCAGTTCACGCCTGCTTCTTCAAAATAGGGCTTCGCATTCTGACATTCGGGGAAACCCGGGCAGGCTAAGAATTTGCCGTAGCGACCGTATTTGATGACCATATTTCTGCCGCATTTCTCGCAGACAATATCGGTTTCCTCGTCCTTGATTTCGATTTTCTCCAGCTTCTCGGCCGCATTCTCCACGCTTTTTTTGAAATCGGGATAAAAATCACGGATAATCTGCTTCCATTCCTCCTTGCCCATTTCCACGTCATCCAAACGCTTTTCCATGTTCGCCGTGAAATCAATATCCACGATGTCTGGAAAATAGGTTTTCATAATTTCATCAACCATTTCGCCCAGCTCCGTCGGGAAAAGATTTTTCGCTTCCTTCGTCACATAATGTCGTGCCTGAATCGTGGTCAGTGTAGGTGCATAGGTAGAAGGTCTGCCAACACCGATTTCCTCCAGTGTTTTAATCAGGGAAGCATCGGTATATCTTGCGGGGGGCTGTGTAAAATGCTGTTCAGGCAGAAGCTGTTCCGCCTGCAGAATATCCCCCTGTGTCAGCTTGGGAATGACTTTTTCATCCTCCTCCTCGCCTTTGCTATAGGCTTCCAGAAAACCGGCAAAACGCAGTCTGGAGCCGGATGCACGGAAGGTATAGTCCCCTGCCGCAAGCTTTACGGAAAGCGTATCATACACCGCAGGGCTCATCTGGCTTGCCACAAAGCGCTCCCAGATAAGCTTATAGAGACGATACTGGTCTTTGGAAAGGGAATCCTTGATGCTTTCCGGTGTTCTGCTGACGTTTGTCGGACGAATCGCCTCGTGTGCATCCTGTGTTTTCCCCTTGGATTTATAAACGATTCTTTCAGGGTTTACGAAGGCATCCCCATAGGTTTCTTTGATAAATGCAACGGCTGCTTCGTATGCTTCATCGGAAATGCGGAAGGAGTCCGTACGAATATAGGAAACCAGACCGACCGTTCCCTCGCCCTTGACATTCACGCCTTCATACAGCTGCTGCGCAATCATCATGGTTTTCTGTGTTGCCATGTTCAGGTGCTTGCTCGCCTCCTGCTGCATGGTACTTGTGGTAAAGGGGGCAACGGGCTTTTTCTGTCTGCTGCCTGTTTTTACGTCCGTAACGGTAAAATCCTTACCCTTCAAGCCGTCCAGAACTTCGTTTGTTTCCGCTTCGTTGGCAAGTTCTGTTTTTGTTTCACCCTTGCCGTAAAATTTCGCTTCAAAGACCTTGCCGTCCGCATCCTTCAGCTTTGCGCCCAGCGTCCAGTATTCTTCGGGGATAAATTCACGGATTTCTCCCTCTCTGTCGCAAATCAGGCGCAGCGCAACAGACTGCACACGACCGCCGCTCAGACCCTTCTTTACTTTTTTCCAAAGCAGGTCGCTGATAGTATAGCCCACCACGCGGTCAAGTACACGGCGCGCCTGCTGTGCATCCACTAAATCCATGTCGATATCTCTTGCTTCGGTAATGGATTTTTTCACTGCCGTTTTCGTGATTTCATTAAACGTAATACGGCTGATGGGTTTTTCCTCACCCAGATTGAGTGCGTGAAGCAGATGCCAGCTGATGGCTTCCCCCTCACGGTCCGGGTCAGTTGCGAGGTATACCTTATCAGCAGCCTTTGCATCCTTGCGCAGCTTGCCTAAAAGTTCCCCCTTCCCACGGATGGTAATATATTTCGGTTCAAAGTCATGCTCAAAATCAATACCCATCTGGCTTTTCGGCATGTCACGCACATGCCCCATGGATGCTTCGATTTTGTAATTGTTCCCCAAAAATTTGCCGATGGTTGCTGCCTTTGCAGGAGACTCTACGATAACCAGATATTTCTTTCCTGTTTTCGCAGCCTTTTTCACCGTTGCTTTCTTTTTTGTTGTTTTCTTTGCTTCTTTTTCTGCCGTGGCTGTTTTTGCCATTCGTTTCTCACCTCAGTTTTCAATGTGCTCTGATATAGCCTGCCTGCGGTATTTTTTCAATATAGCCGGAAAGCTCTAACAGAGACAGAATATACTGCACCTCCTGCACCTTTCTGCCAAGCCTTCTGCAAAGCGCTTCGGCGGAAATCGGGGTACTGTCCTCAATCAGATCGAAGATTTCCTTTTCCTCAGGCGAAATATTTTCCGCCGTTTTAATCTGAAATTTTACCTTTTCTGTTTCTTTATATGCAATGCCCAATGCCGACAGGATATCGCTGCCCTCCGTAATGATGGGACAGCCCTGCTTAATGAGGGCGTTCGTGCCGTAGCTTAATGCACTGGTGACATTTCCCGGGACGGCATAAACCTCCCTGCCGTAATCCAGTGCCAGATCTGCCGTGATAATCGTGCCGCTTCTCTTTCCTGCCTCGACCACCACAACCATTTTGCTCAGTCCCGCAATGATGCGGTTTCTGTTCGGGAAATTCTTTGCAACCGCAGGCATTCCGGGCGGATATTCGGAAATGACGCAGCCATTTTCGATGATGCGCTCCATCAGCTCCTTATTTTCCGCAGGATAGCAAATATCCACACCACAGCCGAGCACAGCAATCGTTTTTCCGCCACCATCCAAAATTCCTCTGTGTCCCTCACTGTCAATGCCACGCGCCATGCCGCTGACCACAATCACATTGGTCTTACCCAAGTCCTTCGCAATGTCATAGGCAACCGCTGCGCCGTAACGGGAGCATTTTCTTGCACCGATGATAGCAACCTTATCAATTTCATCATCGGGAATCTCTCCGCGGACATAAATCCCAAGCGGCGGATTCTGAATTTCCCTCAGCAGCCGAGGATATCTTGGATGCCAGTAGGAATAAAAATCAATTTCCTTTTCCTCTAATTCAATGATCCAATCGTTCAGTTGGTCTTCCTCTCTGGAAAGGAGCAGACCTTCCGTCAGCTTCTCTCCCAGAATTGCAGACCGCCGAATTGCAGAGGGCTCCGCACGCCAAACGGCTTCTGCGCTGCCGAAATGCTCCAGAAGACGATGCGCGCGTTTCAAGCCGATGCCATCAATCCGCGTCAGCCACATCAGATAATATTCTTCCATACGAACACTCCTTCCCCTCTGTGAGTTACGACCTATACTATAAATGCTTTCTTTTCAAAATTCAATACCAAATTTTTTAAAACTTTAAAAATTCAGCAATTATGATGTATATAGCAGATGGATTTTTGTGTTCTGATTGAAATTTTTGTGAAAAATTGTTATGATGTAAAAAAATTGTTCAAAAACAAAAAGAAAAGAGGCTTCGAAATGCTTTCCATTATAAAATCAGCTGCACTCCTTGGCATCGACAGCTATCCTGTCGAGGTTGAGGTAGACCTGAGCAACGGTCTGCCTGCCTTTGATATTGTTGGTCTGCCTGATTCCGCAGTGAAGGAATCGCGTGAGCGTGTACGTACCGCTATCCGCAACGCAGGCTTTTCCTTTCCCGTCAAGCGCATTACTGTCAATCTTGCTCCTGCCGATACAAAGAAGGAAGGGGCTGCCTTTGATTTACCTATCGCACTGGGGATTCTTTCTGCCTGCAATCTTTTTTCCGCAGAAAAAACAGAGGATGCCCTCATTACAGGGGAGCTTTCTCTGGATGGGTCTGTGCGCCCTGTCAACGGCGTTCTGCCCATGCTGTATGATGCCCTGCGCCGCGGCATTTCCGTTTCCTATGTTCCCTTTGAAAATGCAGAAGAAGCGGCTTTGGTAGAAGGAATGACAGTCTATCCCGTTCATTCCGTGAAGGAGATTGTCGCACACCTTTCGGGCGGCACGCAGATTGCACCCTATCATAAGGAAGGTAATGCCTTTTCTCTTACCCAAACGGATACACCTGATTTGGATTTTTCTCATGTAAAGGGGCAGGAAAACGCTAAGCGCGCCATGGAAATCGCTGCGGCAGGCGGACATAACATCCTTCTCATCGGGCCGCCGGGCTCAGGGAAAACCATGCTCGCCAAGCGTCTGCCTACTATCCTGCCCGATTTAAGCTTCGAGGAAAGCATTGAAATCACAAAGATTTACAGCGTAGCAGGACTTCTGAAGGAGAAAAATTCTTTGGTCAGAACAAGACCCTTCCGCTCTCCTCATCATACCATTTCCGCCTCCGCATTGACAGGCGGCGGCAGAATTCCGCGCCCGGGCGAAATTTCTCTTGCGCATCACGGGGTATTGTTTTTAGATGAACTGCCTGAATTTCAGCGCAATGCGCTTGAGGTTATGCGGCAGCCTCTGGAGGACGGCAAGGTCACGATTGCACGCGTAAATGGCACACTGACCTTCCCATCTGATTTTATGCTTGCGGCAGCGATGAACCCCTGCCCCTGCGGCTATCTGGGCAATAGTGAGAAATGCCATTGCTCTGCGAATGAAATCATGAAATATCACAGAAAAATCAGCGGCCCTCTTTTGGATCGTATTGATTTAATGGTAGAAATGCCACCCGTTGCGTATGAGGAGCTGGACAGCACTATCCCTGCGGAATCCTCTGCCACCATTAAGGAGCGTGTTGTCTGTGCGCATAAAATTCAGCTGGAGCGCTTCCGGAATGAAGGCATTTTCTTTAATGCGCAGATGAACGCGGCACAGATTGAAAAATACTGCGCTCTGCGCGAAGAGGATAAGGAACTGCTGCGTACTGCCTTTGCAAGAATGGAATTAAGCGCACGCGCCTACCATAAAATCCTTAAGCTGGCGCGCACTGCCGCTGACCTTTCCGGTGATGCGCAGATTACACGAAAGCATCTGCTTGAGGTATTGCAGTATCGCTCTCTGGACAGAAAATATTTATTATAAAATTCTGATTTCGACTTAAATGAGTGAGGTAATTTACAAATGATGATTTATTCTAAACGCCAAATGTCTGATACTTTTCTGATTGCTGTCCTGCTTGCTGTGGTTGGCGGGTCTCTGGATGCCTATAGCTATGTAGCAAGAGGACATGTTTTCGCCAACGCGCAGACGGGTAATATCGTCCTGTTCGGTCTGCATTTGGCAGATGGCGAATGGATGCAGGCAGGAACGTATATTATTCCTGTGCTTGCCTTTGTGCTGGGTATCTTCATTGATGAATGGATTAAAAAATTCATCTCCCCCCTGCCGAAGGTACACTGGCGGCAGATTGTATTACTCTTTGAAATTGCGATGCTTTCAATCGTAGCGTGGCTCCCCTTCGGAGAAAGGCACGATATAGTTGCAAACGTGTTGGTTTCCTTTGTCTGTTCCATGCAGGTGCAAAGCTTTCGTAAGGTGCATGGTTTGCCTTACGCCTCCACAATGTGTACGGGCAATCTCCGCAGCGGTACAGAGCTGTTGTTTCGTTTCGTGCAGAGCGGCGATAAGGAATTGCGCTATAAAAGCCTGCATTATTACGGCGTGATTTTCTTCTTCATCCTCGGTGCAGGCTGCGGTGCGCTTGTCACACAGCATTTCGGCAGCACCACCATCGTCTATTGCAATATTCTCCTGCTTCTGACCTGTGCATTGCTTTCCATTGAGCATGTGGAGGAATAAAAAATCAGATAAACCGGATAAACCAAAAAGACCTTACCCATTCGTGAAAATGAGCAAGGTCTTTTTATTATGTATTTTGATTATTTATTATGCTTTTCAATCGCTTCTGTCATGCGTTCCAGTCCTGTTTTAATGATGCTGCGCGGCATTGCAAGGTTCAGACGAACATACCCTTCTGCATTGCCGACGAACAAATCATTGCCGCCTTCCAGCAAAACGCCTGCGTTATTTGCAAAGAATCCGGGCAGATCCGCAACATCCGGCAGGCAGCCCTTCAGATTCACCCAGGCAAGATAGGTTGCTTCGGGAACAGAGAACACCGCCGCAGGCAGATGCTCCGCCAGATATTCCTTTACAAACATAAAGTTTTCATCCAAATACGTCTTAAATTCCGCAAGCCATTCATCGCATTTCTCATACGCCGCCTGATGTGCAGCAACGGAAAGCGGATTGACAAAGCCTACAATTTTATCCCGTTTGCAGAAAATCTTCCGCAACTGTGCATCTCGAATGATGATATCAGAGAACATCAGCCCTGCCATATTGAAGGTCTTGCTGGCAGACATGCAAGTAATCAGCTTGCCGTAATCGGGCATAACCTTCCCCATAGGGATATGCTTTCTGCCGTTTCTGATGATATCGCAGTGGATTTCATCAGAAATAAGCCAGAGATTATGCTTCTCCACGATTTCCGCTACCCGTTTCAATTCTTCCTCTGTCCACATTCTGCCGGAGGGGTTATGGGGGTTGCACCAGAGCACCAGCTTCACCATAGGGTCTGCCGCTTTTTTGGCAAAATCATCAAGATCAATCGTAAAGTAGCCGTTTTTATCAATCTTCAAATCGGAGCAGACATATTCCACACGGTTATATTCTGCGGCATGCTGAAAATAGCCATACGCAGGGGCAACCATCAGAACCTTTTCATTCTTTGTCAGCAAAGATTCCAGAAGCTGATACAGCGCAGGAATAATCCCCGGAGAAAAGGTCAGTTCTTCCTTCGGGAAGTCCCAATCGTACATCTTTCTGCACCATGCGGAAAATGCCTGATAGTAATCATCACTGTAAACACAGCTATAGCCGAAAATACGCTTCTCTACCCTTTTCTTAATGGCTTCACAGATTTCGGGAGGTGTCGCAAATTCCATATCCGCAACCCACATTCTGACAAATTCATCATCCGCATAGGGAAATTTCATTTCAGGGCCTGCATGGAAAATATAGCCACGAAAGCCGTCCGTATTGAGCGCATTCGTATTTCTTCTGTCGATGATTTCATCAAAATTATACTTCATATCAACCACTCCTTTACGTTTTCCTTTGTATTTCTTCGTATTTTTCCTTTTCATCTATAATTATAAAGGGAATTTTTCTCTCATGCAAAAACAGAATGATTTCTTATTAGGAAACGTTTTTACCCCAAATGTTTCCTCTCTGTTGACAAATTACGAAATTCAACTTAAAATTTAAAAAAATCATAAAAAATTATAAATTTTACGTAAAATTACCTTTAAAAGAAACTTTTTACCAAAAATCACTTGTATCAGTGAAAAAAAGGAGGACTGTAAATGTCTGTTACTTCTGAAATCGGTGCAAAAATCAAATATTTCCGCAAGAGCAAGCATTTCAGCTTACAAGAAATGGCTGACCTTCTTTACAAAAGCAAATCTACCCTATCAAAATATGAAAACGGGCAGATTTCCATAGATATTGAAACGCTGTACGCCATTGCAAAGGTATTGGGGGTTCATGTGGAGCAGCTGCTTTACAGCGAGCCTATGCAGCAGGATAATAAGGCATTGTATACAGTTCCTGCATTTTTCAGAACCCTATCGCAATTCTATATTTATTATTATGACGGAAGGATTCGGGAAATCAGCCGTTGTGTGGTCGATATTCTTTCACAGGCAGGCGGAAATCACTTCAAGGTTATGATGTATATGAATATAGAAAGCTATGAACACTATCAAAACTGTGAAAATACCTATTTTGGCTTTCTGCACCATTACGATGCTCTAAGCAAGCTGACGCTGACAAATCGAGATAATCCCATGGAGCAGGTCACGATTACGATTCTTGCCTCCTTTTTGGATGCACCGTCTAAAATGGGATTATTTACAGGCATTTCCTCCAGACCGATGATGCCCGTTGCAACAAAGGTAATGATATCAAAAAAGAAACAAAGAGAGGATGCCGCACTGGTGGGGCACCTGAAAATATCAAAAGAGGATATCAAAACCATGAAGCTGTATAATATGTTTACGGTAACTTAAAATGCAATCTACAAAAAAAGAACTAACTGTTTTATCTGTCGGTTAGTTCTTTTCGATTTCAATTTTAATTACAGAATACGTCTTGCTGTTACATATGTATTTGCGCTGTAGCCGCTGTTCAGATTTGTTACGGTAACACCGTTGCCCTTTCCATCCGTTGAATGAACGTATGTACCGTCACCGCAATAAATGCCGACATGGCTGATACTGCTGTTTCCGCCTGTATTAAAGAATACCAAATCGCCTGCCTGCAGATTCGCCTTGGAAACCTCTACGCCGTTGCTCGTCATAGATGCAGAAGAACGACTCAATGTGATGCCGAAGTTTTTATAAACAGCGTATACAAAGCCGGAGCAATCTACGCCTGTGTTCAGATTCGTGCCGCCCCATACATAAGGTGTACCGATGAACTGCTTGCCGTATGCAACCACCGCGGCACCCTTTGCAGATGCTGTATTGCTTGTAGTGTTATCGGGCTTTTCGCCTGTTTTCACAGTCAGGTAATCTGCGGAAACATATCCCTTCTGCCCTGCATCTGTCACAATGCTGACCCAATCCTGTCCGGCGCGTTCCACATCAACAATCGTACCGGAAGGAAGAACCGTCAGCACCTCTGCGCTTGTGGATGCTTCCTTGCGCAGCTTCAAGCCGGAGCCTGCCGTTACCACGCCGTAGGTATCCTCTGCTTTTGCTGTTGCGCTTACAGGTGCAGCTGTGGTTTCGTTGCTTACCTTGGAAACATACTGCAGCAGATTGCCGGAAACATAATCCTTGCTGACATAAGCAGAACCGCCGTTATAGGAAACGCGATACCAATCGTCATTCTGCCCTGTTACGGTGACTGCTTCGCCGCTGCTGAATTTTTTCAGAGAATTGGAGGCTGTAGTTGCTTTTTCTCTCAGGTTAACACCGGAGCCGGTAATGCTGCCATCTGCCTTTGTTACGGAGAAATAATCCGCGAAAACATAGCCGGTTGCACCGTTATAGGAAATCTTAAACCAGTTATCAACCTTATCCAGAACAGTATATTCTGTACCCTTGTTAATTTTACCTAATACATTTGCACCTGTACTTGCCCCTGCGCGGACATTTACATTTGTACCGGAAGCCTGTCCCACGTTTGCCGCAAACGCAGTTACGGTACTCAGCGCAACAAGTGCAGCTGTGACACAAAGCTGTTTTATTACTTTATTTAAACCCATTGGAATCTCCTCCAAACCATTTTCCGTCGCAATTGTTACAAATCTATTACATTCAGTATAAAAAAAAGTAATAAATCTGTCAATAGTTTTCTGTCGACAGAAACTGTATTTTCTGATTTTTCCGAAGGAAAAGGCTACAGAAAATACTCATTTTCCGTAACCTTTCGGTATTTCCTCTTTCTTAGGATTTCTTTAAGATTTCTTCTTTGAATTTTCCGTTTTCATAGAAAAGCTCACCATCGGCATAGATTTTACCTTCCCTTGTCATGTCATTGATCATGTCCCAATGGATAGCAGATTCGTTTTTGCCGCCTGCCTCCCGAAAGGCTTCGCCAATCGCCATGTGCATGGAACCGCCGATTTTTTCATCAAACAGGATATTCTTCGTGTGCCGCTGAATCCCGTAATTCGTGCCGATGGCAACCTCGCCGAAATAACGGGAGCCTGCATCGGTGTCCACATAGGACAGCAGGGTGTCCAACATTTCTTCATTTTTGCAGGAAACATCCACAATGCGTCCCTTTTCTACCGTCAGGCGTACCTCGTAAAATTCATTCCCATTCATGATGGCGGGATAGGAAAAGGTAATATAGCCGTTAATCCCATCCTCCACAGGAGAGGTGAAAATTTCACCGTCAGGGAAATTGGCATCCCCGCAGCAGTTAATCCATTTTCTGCCTGCCACGTTCACGAAAATATCCGTATCCTTAGAAAGAATATGCAGTTCCTTCTTTCCATCCAGATAGCTTGCCCATTTTTCCTGCCATGCCGCCATTTCCTGCCATTTTGCAACAGGATCTTCCTCGTAAAGATAGCCTGCGGTATAAACGAAATCCTCATATTCCTCCAGACTCATGCCGGCATTCTGGGCATCCCCGTTTGTCGGAAACTGTGTGCCGCACCAGCGCAGCTCACCCGTTCCCATGCGTTCGGAATAAATCTTGCGGTTGTCCTTATTCGCCAGACGCTTCTGTTTCAGTCGCTCCGCTTCGATGGACTGCATGGTCTTTGTGTTTTCGCTGCCCCATGCGCTGATCCAGACATCGCTTTTTGCGCAGGCACCAAAACGAATATTTTCTCTGGCATATTGCTCCTCTGTCCCATTTTTCAGAAGCTCCGCATCCACATCGGGAACGTCAATATAATATTCCACCAACGCGCCCGCCTTCACTGCCGCCCTTGCGACTGCCTTGATAAACGGCAATGCCGCATCCTCTGCGGAAATAGCAACGCGGTCACCTTTTTTCACCTTTGTTGAATAATTTACCAGCACATCTGCCAGCTTTTCTAATCTTTCGTCCTTCATACCCTCACGTCCTTACAAAAAAATTCCTATAAAAAAGATTCTCTTTCTGCAAAAAGGTGCTTTTTACCGCACATGAATCTGACACATCTGCATGGTCTGCAATGCCGCCGCATGGCTTTCGGGTTTTACCCCTGCACAGCAGGATGCATCTACGCTGATTTTCACCTCAGGTAGTCTTGCCTTTAAAATCAGCGCATTAGAAACCACGCAGATATCGGTACAAAGACCGATAATCTCAATTTCACATTCTTCCGCAGGCAGTCCTGCAAATTCCATGACCATCATATCTGCCAGCTCCCATGAACCGAAGGATGGCTTATTCATCACAACGGCACTGCCCAGAGCTGCCTGTACCTTTTCATTCAGCTGCCAGCCGTATGTGCCTTCGATGCAATGCACAATGGGAAGGTTTTCACCCTCCTGCGTTTGCAAATAATTATCCTGATGGGTATCTCTGGTTGCATACACGCAATCCTTGGTGTAGGTGTTGATTTTTGCAATCACATTGTCTACAATCGCCTCCGCCTCAGGTGTACCGAGAGAGCCGTCAATAAAGTCATTCTGCATATCCACAACAATCAAAATCTTTTTCATTTTTCTTTATCCTTTCCCTTTTTTCGGGTTATTTTTCTGATACAGATGTATCATACCACAGGGAAATTCTTCTTTCAAGTAAAGTCGTGCATCTAATCTGTTCTAATCCAGTTCCTTTTATCGTACCTCTGCGCCGCCCCATTCCAGAACGGTGAAGCCCTCTCTTGTAAGCGCCGGCAGCTCCTGTTCGGGAACGGAAACAGGCTGTTCCAACGACTTAAATGCCATAAATACGCGTAGCATATAATCAGGCTCAGGAGTAATACGCAGCTTTGCGGATGCATCATAATTTTCCCATTGGAAGGAAATCAGATTATAGGCGTTATTCTGCATATATGGCAGCCAGTAAACAATAAATTCATTGTATTCCTTTGGTGTCATGCCCATTGCCGCAAGCTTTTCCTGCAGGAAGGCAACCGTATCCTCGCCTTTTACGACAAAGCCCTGAGAAAAGTCCATTTCCCCATAACCCTCTCCTTCCCAGAAAAGGTAGGAATACTCTCTGCCGTCGGCGTGGTTAATCAGTGTGCCGTCAGGCTGTGCTGTTACCTGCCAGCCATTGTTGTAGGCAGGATAGGTCGTTGTCAGTGCGCCATCGTATTCCAATTCAACAGAAACATCGGTTGTTCCGTCGGGATAAAGATAAATAGCAGGCTTTCTGTATAAAATCGGATCACCATTCTCATCCTGCCAAGGCATGGATACTAATTCAATTACTTTTTCCTCTTCACACCATTCTATATGCATATCAAGCAGATCCGCCAACTCTCTCAGCATATAAAAGGTATATCCATCGATATTATAGCCATGCAGTGTCTTATCTGCCACAATGTCACACCCACCAAAACGAACCGGCATCGTCGAGCGAATCGCCTGTTTTTCCTTTGTACCCGTCACATACGGTTTCGCGTCCTCTACAGGCACATAAGGCTCCCTTTTGAAGGTATTCTGCCAGTTTATCAGATGAATTTCATTTGTTTTTGCATCATAGGATACATTGAAAAGATGGATGTAATTCTGAATATGATCTGTTACCTCCTGTGCCACATCACGCAGGCGAAAATAGGTATACCCATCAATATTATAGCACTGCATGATTTCCGCATGCCCATCAAAGGATACCTCCTGCTGTGCAGGAATTGCCGTTTTCGTCACCCTTTCTTCTGCCGCATAAGCTGTTGTTCCAAACATGGTCATTGCCAAAAGCACCGCAAAAAATCGTTTCATCCCCTTCGCTCCCTTCTCTTTTTCCGGAAATATTATCCTTTTTTGTTGTTTGACATCTTCATTTTACCATATTTCCTCTTCGGCAATATTACAGTCCTCTAACAAAATCCGAAAGAAATTCTTAAGAAATTTCCCTTTCTCCTTGACACAGCCTGCTTTTTCGGGGTATCATAGAAACCGTGAAAAACAATGACAGGGAATAGTAAAAAAGTCCTCTTGCCCCCAGAAAACAGGCGGTTGATGCGAGCCTCGGCAAGCCTTTTTGAACCTACCCCTTGAGTTCCGCAGGGAAAATGCGGCGTAAGTGCGGCGTTAACGGCTTTGAGAGGATGCGTTTTTGCATCAATAAGGGTGGCACCGCCGAATGACCTTGGTCCCTTTTCAGAGGGATGAAGGCTTTTTTTATTTTCAGAAATTCTCTGTGCAAGAAAGATTTAAGGAGGAAATCAAATGGCAAAAGAAAAGAAATTTGTAGAATCCATCACCGATATGGAAGTGGATTTTCCCCAGTGGTATACGGACGTTGTAAAAAAAGCTGACCTGACGGCATATTCCAGCCTGAAGGGCTGCATGATCATCCGCCCTTATGGCTATGCCATCTGGGAACTGCTGCAAAGACAGCTTGATGACCGCTTCAAGGAAACAGGCGTAGAAAATGTATATATGCCTATGTTCATCCCCGAAAGCCTGCTGCAGAAGGAAAAGGACCATGTAGAAGGCTTTGCGCCCGAGGTTGCATGGGTAACCCACGGCGGCGAAAAGAAGCTGGAGGAACGCATTTGTGTGCGTCCCACTTCCGAAACCCTGTTCTGTGAGCATTATGCAAATATCGTGCAGTCCTACAGAGACCTGCCCAAGCTGTATAATCAGTGGTGCTCCGTTGTTCGTTGGGAAAAAACAACACGCCCCTTCCTGAGAACTATGGAATTTTTGTGGCAGGAGGGTCATACCGCACACGCAACCGCAGAGGAAGCACAGGAAAGAACCATCCAGATGCTGAATATTTATGCGGATTTCTGCCGTGATGTACTGGCAATCCCCGTTATAAAGGGCGAAAAAACAGAAAAGGAACGCTTTGCGGGTGCAGCACACACCTTTACCATTGAATCCCTGATGCATGATGGGAAGGCACTGCAGTCCGGCACGAGCCATAACTTTGGTGACGGCTTCGCGCATGCGTTTGGCATCCAGTATACCGATAAGGAAAACAAGCTCCAGTATGTACACCAGACAAGCTGGGGCATGACAACCCGTATGATTGGTGCTATCATCATGGTGCATGGTGACAACAGCGGTCTGGTTCTGCCCCCTCGTATCGCACCCACACAGGTGATGATTGTTCCCATCGCGCAGAAAAAGGAAGGCGTACTGGAAAAAGCAGCTGAGCTGAAAAACAGACTGGCAAAGGTTTGCCGCGTAAAGCTGGATGATTCCGATAAATCCGCAGGCTGGAAGTTCTCCGAATATGAAATGAAGGGGATTCCCGTTCGTCTGGAAATCGGTCCCAAGGATATTGAACAGAATCAGTGTGTTCTGGCAAGACGAGATACCGGTGAAAAGATTTTCGTTTCTCTGGATGAGCTGGAAACAAGGGTTCCTGCCCTTCTGGATGAAATTCACGAAAATATGCTGAAAAAAGCAACCGAACACCGCGAATCCAGAACCTACGTTGCAAAAACAATGGATGAATTTGAAAAAACCATCAACGAAACACCCGGCTTCATTAAAGCAATGTGGTGCGGCGATCAGGCCTGTGAGGATGCCATCAAGGAAAGAACAGCGGCAACCAGCAGATGTATTCCTTTTGAACAGGAAGAAATCTCTGATGTCTGCGTATGCTGCGGCAAGCCTGCGAAACACATGGTTTACTGGGGTAGAGCATACTAATCCCACAACAGAATAAAGCAAATTAAAAAAGGGTAAATCTTCAAATAAAAATGAGGATTTATCCTTTTTTCATTCTCTTTTCTGTTATTCCTTTTTCTGCCCTTTCAGATTAAAGAGCAGCAAGCCGCAAATGATAATTGCACCGCCGACAAAGGTTCCCATCCCCGGCACCTCATGCAGGAGCAGAAAACTCATCAGGGTGGACAGCAGCGGCGAAAGGAACATAAAATTTGCCACCTCGCTTGTTTTTTCCGCATACGCCAGAGCCTTCGCCCAGAGGATACAGCCGATGGCATTAGAGATGATTGCAAGATACAGCAAGGCGAGAAAATGCTTCGGCTCTCCGGTTACCATCTCCCGAAAGCCCTGCATAGCAGAAAAGCAGAGCCACAGCGCGGCTCCAAGCATACTGAAGCAGGTAATCTGTGCGGAGGTATAGCCCAAAGCAACCAGCTTTCTTGTCATAATGTTATAGCCTGCCCAGGAAGCGGCAGAAAGAAGCATCCAGAGCATTGCCGCATCAATGGAAAACGTGCCATGGCTGTCCCAAAGCAGAAGAATCATAACACCTGAAAAGGCAATAAAAATTGAAATCCAACTTACCGGACCGATTTTTTCCCGATACACCTTGGATGCAATTATTGCTGTCATAATCGGAGATGTAGCAACCAGAAGGCTGCACGTTGCGGAAGGCAATGTCTGCAAACCGATATTCATTGCCACCGTATAAATCACATACCCAAGCGCCCCCGCAAGCAGGAATAGCGGAATATGCCTTTTCTTCGGCAGTGCCATTCCTTGGAATTTCCCGATGAACAGCATGAAGCTCCCTGCAATGAAGCTGCGAAGAAACGCCAGCGGCACAACCGTAAAATGTGTCTGCGCAATTTTTGTCAGCGGATATGCCGAAGCCCAAAGGAATATGGTAAATAGGCTGTATCCGATGACCTTTTTCTTTTGTAGTGTCAAAGCTGTCCCCTTCTTTCTCTTTAGACACGATACACCATTTTTCGCAAAAATGCAAACAAAAAAAGAGAGGGACATCTAAGCCCCTCTTAAAATCATTTCCCTTTCAGGTTAAAGACTACGATACTGATAATAATAATCGCGCCGCCGATAAATGTGCCTGCATTTGGCACCTCATGCAGGATGATAAAACCCATGATGGTGGAAAGCAGCGGTGTCACAAACATGAAGTTTGTTACCTCACTGGTGCGTTCCGCGTAGCTCATTGCCTTGCCCCATGTAAAATATGCCGTTGCGGAGGGCAAAGCCCCCAGATAAATCAGCGCAATGATGTGGCTCACGCTTGCACCTGCCAGCTGATGCAGTCCATCCCCTGCCCAGAAGCCAAGCAGAATGGCACCGCAAATCATGCTGTAGGTTACGATTTCCAAGGCATTATAGCCCATTGCAGAAAGCTTCCTTGTCATGATATTATAGCCGCAGAATACGATTGCCGCACCGACTGTCCAGATAAGACCGATATTGATGGAAAATACGCCTTCCCACAAAAGCAGAATCAGCACACCGATAAACGCAGCCGCGATTGCCGCCCAGCCGATGGGTTTGATTTTCTCTTTATATAGATTGGATGCTACGATTGCAGTCAGAATCGGGGTTACCGCAATGATAATACTGGAGGTTGCGGAGGTGAGCGTCAGGATACCTGTGTTAAAGGTAATCATATAGCCCGTAAAGCCAAGACCGCCGGATACAAAGAACAAAGGAATGTGCTTTTTCTGCGGCAGGCGAATGTGACAGCATTTCCCTATGATAATCAGAAAAATTGCTGCGACCGTACAGCGCAGAAAACCCAGAGGAATGGACGTAAACTGCTGCTGTGCCACCTTCGTCAACGGAAAAGCAGATGCCCAGAGAAAAACACTCAGAAAACTCAAACCAAATACCTTTTTCTTTTCGCTCGTCATTTGTATTACCTCCAAAATTATAAAGTAAAATGCGGAAAGCCTTTGTTTTGTTCATTATATCAAACGAATGTAAATAATACAATATCGAATTATATATTTTCAAAAAACATTTTACAATAAAAAACACCCGAAAATCTTCGGGTGCGAGAAGCTGATAGCGGGACTCGAACCCGCGACCTATTGATTACGAATCAATTGCTCTACCAACTGAGCCATATCAGCGTGACTGAATGATATTATAGTATACTTTTATAAAAAAATCAAGTTTTTCCTAAAATTTCTATCCGACAAAAATTTTATTACAATATTTATGAAATGATACAAAAAACGAACCGATTTCCAAAGGAGTTCGATTCGTTTTTGTTTTCTTTTTTTAATTACATTTTTTCTGGTTCGGGATAGTCCACGCCAAAGGTATCTACGGTTACCTTTACCATAACCTGATCCTCCAGAGGCTTGTCCTGTCTGTTTGTTTTTGTTTCGGCAATACGATTTACTACATCCATCCCTTCAATCACCTTACCGAATGCAGCATACTGCCCATCCAGATGTGGAGAGGTTTCATGCATGATAAAGAACTGAGAGCCTGCGCTGTGGGGGTGCATTGCTCTTGCCATGGAAAGTACGCCGAGGGTATGCTTCAGGTCATTTTTGAAGCCTGCCATGCTAAATTCGCCTGCGATATGATAGCCGGGGCCGCCCATGCCTGTCCCCTCAGGGCAGCCACCCTGAATCATAAAGCCGGGAATCACTCTATGGAAAATTTTGCCGTCATAAAAGCCTTTTTTCACCAGAGAGATGAAATTATTGACTGTATTGGGTGCAATTTCCGGATACAGCTCAGCCTTGATGATGCCGCCGTCCTTCATTTCAAATGTTACGATAGGATTCATACGATTTCTTCCTTTCTGAATTTAAGTTATCTTTATTTTAACAAAAAAGCCACTGCCATACAAGTCCCTCTATGGTTATTTTCCCTCTTGCCGCAGTGTTACCTCAATCAGTTCGGGGCGGTTGAAAATACGGAAAGGAAAGCTGCTGTTACCTAAGCCGCGGCTGACAATCATAACCGTTCCGTCCTTTTCATGCATCCCCTCTGTATATTTCGGGAAAAAGCCCTGATGCGGCGCAAAAATCCCCTGCCTAAAGAAGGGAATCACAATCTGTCCGCCATGCGCGTGCCCTGTAAAGACCAGATCCAATCCTTCATGCACATAGGTTTCAAATAATTCCGGTCGGTGGGAAAGCAGAATGTTAAAGCTGTCCTCCTGCCCTGCCATCAGGCTATGCAGAAGCAAATCATAATGCCGATTCGCTTTTTTATCTGCCAGACCGAGCAGTGTTATCGTATCTCCATTTCGCTCGATAACAGATTTTCCGTTATTCAGTACCGTAACCCCTGCCTCGACCAGTGCTTCCTCCAGAATTTCCCATTCACCGCTTTGATGCTCATGGTTACCGCTGACAAAATACACGGGCGCGTAGGTCACCAGTGCGTGAATGAATTCCATAGCGCCGTCTACATCTGTTCTGTTCTCGTGCCTGTCTACAAGATCTCCGGTAATCACAATAATATCCGGACAACTTTGTTCGATTTTGCGCAGGAGCGGCTCCTGTCTCCTCCCGAATATCTTATTCTGCAAATCCGCAATCTGCAAAATTTTATAGCCGTCGAAGCCGGCAGGAATCTCCCCTCGGTATGTCATTTTTGTCAGAATCAATCCATTATTCTGCCAATAAAGAAATGCCCCTAAGAGAAGCCCTCCACAAATACAGCCCAGGGTTCTTTTTTTCATCATACTGCTTCACCCTTTCGTTTTTCTTTACATTATAAAGGCAACTACGGCGGCTTTCAAGAAATACCGAAACGAAAAAATTTCTTTCTTCGTTGAAAAATGACAAAAAAAGTGATATGCTGTCAGAAAGTATGTTCGCATTTTAAGAAAGGAGGGTTCTCATGACCAGAATTATTTTTCATATTGATGTCAACAGTGCATATCTCAGTTGGACTGCCGTTTCCCTTCTGAAAAAGGGAGAGCCGATCGATTTACGCACCATTCCCTCCATCATTGGTGGGAGTATAGAGGATCGTCACGGCATTGTTCTGGCAAAGTCCACCTCTGCGAAAAAACACGGCATTGTGACAGGTGAGCCGATTACACAGGCAAAGCAGAAATGTCCGAATCTGATTGCCTATCCACCCGATTTTGCGCTGTATTCCAAATGCTCTCGTGCCATGTTCGATATTCTTTCGGAATATTCTGACCGAATTGAGCCATTCAGCATAGATGAAGGATTTCTGGATTATACGGGAATGGAAGCCCTGTTTGGACCTCCAATCGAAGCCGCAAAAGCCATTCAGAAGCGCATCCTCACAGAGCTTGGCTTTACCGTCAATATCGGCATCAGCACCAATAAGCTTTTGGCGAAAATGGCAGGTGAGCTGGAAAAACCGAATAAGTGCATCACCCTTTTCCCTGAAGAAATTGAAACAAAATTTTGGCCCTTGCCGATTGAGGATTTGTTCATGGTCGGGCGGCGCACCGCTCCGCGTCTACGAAAAATGGGAATTCGCACGGTTGGCGAGCTTGCTGCGTATCCGCCATTGCTTTTGGAAAAGGAATTCAAAAGCTTTGGTAAGCTGCTTCACGCTTATGCAAATGGGATAGATGACAGTCCCGTTGCCCCTTCCGTTTCCGAAAACAAATCCATCGGCAACAGCACCACAATGCCCTTTGATGTGACCGACTGCGAAGCTGCACACAAAATTCTGTTGGCTTTATCGGAAACCGTTTCCATGCGTCTGCGGCAGGAAAAGCTTTGTGCCGAAAAAATTGCAGTTACGCTGAAAACCGCCGATTTTCAAGTCTATTCTCACCAGAAGCAGCTGGCAAATGCCATCGACTGCACCAATGCAGTTTATGCCGCCGCAGCGGAAATCTTTGATGAGGTTTGGAAGGGCGAACCTCTGCGGCTGTTGGGGGTGCGCGCGAGTAAGCTTTGTAAAGAGGATTGTATACAGCTTTCCCTTCTGGAGCAGGATTGGAGCAAACAAAAAAAGGTAGATGCCGCTATGGATGCCATCCGCAAAAAATACGGAAAAAATAGCATCTGCCGCTCTACCTTTCTGGGCGAAAAAAATGCATTTCAAAAGGAATAAATGACAACCTGCTTTGGAATGATTCTGTTACGCCGCATATTTCATAATTAAAAGCTCTACCGCGGTTTCCTCTGCCGCCCGGCCCGATTTGATATCCAAATCCGCTTGCAAGCAGTCTCTGACTGCCTGTTTCCAGCCTTCCACAGGGAAGCGTTTTGACTGCCGCTGATATTCCTTCACCGCAAATTCGCGCAGCTCCAGCCTTGCCGCAATCTGCTCCTGTGTTAGCCCGTTCTGCGTCAGCAGCATTGTTTCCAGAATCAGGCGAAATTGTCTGGTAATCAGCGAAAGCACCATATACGGGGATTCCTTCATGGAAAGCAGTGTGCGATAAATCTGAACCGCCCTTTCGGGATGCTTTTCTGCCACCGCCTTCACAAGGTCAAACACGCGCGCCTCCAGAGAAACCGTACAGACCGCACGAACATCCTCCGCGCGGATTTCTGCTTTCTCTCCCTTATAGGCAATCAGCTTTTGCAGTTCGCCATCCAGATTTTCCATATCATGATCCACTGTCTGCAAAAAGAGATTCAGTACGCCATCGCTCATCTGCATCCCGTTTGCCTTGCAGCGCTGTTTTATCCATGTGCCTAAGTCCTTTTCCGCCTGTTTTTTGAACTCAACCGCCTGTCCGTTTTTGACAACCGCCTTATAAAGCGCATTGTTTTTTTCTACCTTTTCCTCAATGAAAAGCAGGCACACCGTTTCGGGCAGATTAGAAAGAAAGGCTTTGAGCTTTTCGCCCTCCTCTTTTCTGCCGCCCTTCTGGAAAAACGCACTGTTTCGTACGATGACCAGACGTTTATCATTCAGAAACGGCAAGGTTTCCGCCGCATCCATGATTGCTACCGCAGTTGCCCGTTTTTCCTCGAAGCTGTCCTCATTCATCATTTCCGCGCCATCGGGCAGAATTGCCTTGCGCAGTGCCGCTTCATATTCCCGAATGAGGTAGGTTTCTTCGCCGAAAAAGAGATAGCAACGGCTAAATTCATGATTTTTCCAGTTTTTCTTTAACGTTTTCATATAACGGTTTCCTTTCCGTCATGGTTTCTATATTCATTGCACCGTCTTTCCCTATGGTCACAAGGATGGTTCCATCCTCATCCGTACGAAAAATTTCGGCACCCGTTTTTTGCAGACGTTCCATGGCTTCCTTATGCGGATGTCCGTATACATTCCTCACGCCGCAGGAAATGACTGCTGCCTTCGGCGATACCTTTTCCAGAAAAGCGACATCTGAGCTGTATTTTGAGCCATGATGCGCCACCTTCAGCACATCCGCCGAAATATTCTGCTCCAAAAGCTGCTGTTCCTCCTCTGCGGTAATATCCCCCGTAAACAGCACCTTCGTATCACCATAGCTGTAGCGCAGCACCATAGAGCCTTGGTTTTCTTCTCCTGTCCCGGCAGAAGCTCCTGTCGGATATAAGCAAAGGAATGTATCTTCTAAAGAGGAATCACCTGTTTTTATAGTATACAATGGAATATTGTGTTTTTCCACCATTTCTTTCAGAAAATCGGTCTGCTCATTTTCCGCAAAGGCATAATCAGAAAGATAGAGTCCCTTTGTGGGAAGGGTTTCCAGAACCTCAAGCAGACCTGTCATGTGGTCGCTGTCCGGATGGGAAAGAAACGCACCGTCCAGTGCGGACACCCCAAGATATTCCAGATAGGGCAAAACAATGCGTTTGCCGACATTTTCACCAAAATCCTGCCCGAATTTCCCGCCGCCATCCACAAGATATGCCGTGCCATCGTATGTAGAAATCACCGCTGCATCGCCCTGTCCCACGTCCAAAAAGGCAATCGTATTTTCCTTACGGAACAGCGGATTTTCAAACACCGCACAGAACAGTGCCGCACTCAGCACCGCCCCAACCTTCCAGCTTCCCTTTCTGCCGCCGTATTCCAGAACGAAAAACAGCAGGACATAGTACAGCACAATGGACAAGTAGGATGGACACCCAACGAGTACATACGCAAAGGGCAGACGAACCAGTGCTGTGCAGACAATTTTGAAAGCCTGCAAAATGGCATAGACACTCCCTGCCGCAAAGATGCCCGCAGGCAGACAGACTGCACCAAGCAAGACACTCAGAAGTCCGAATCCCAGAAGCAAGCCGCTCAACGGCACAATCAGAAGATTCGCGAAAATGCCGACCAGAGAGACGGAGGAAAAATAATACGCCACCGCAGGATAGCTGAACAGAGATGCATAAAGGGAAACCAGCAGACTTTCCTTCAGCCAATCAAACTTACCCCTGTCCTTCTTTTTCTTCCGCTCCATTCTGCCTATACCAAACCAGATGCCGAATACCGTCAGAAACGAAAGCTGAAAGCCTGCATGAAACAGATACAGCGGCTGAAAAAGCAGAAGAAGGAACGCCGCAATCGCCATGGTATTCAGCGCATCCGGCAGGCGATAGAACGCTCTGCCCAGAAGCACAACCGTAATCATCAATGCTGCGCGATAGGAGGACGGGGAGGATTTGATAAAAAGCAGGAAGGCAAACACAGCAAAAATCGTCACAAGTGCAGAGGTGCGTTTGCTCCTTCCCAGAGCCTTTTCCAGAAAAAATGCCAGATACAGCGCCAATATAGACAAATGCAGCCCTGAAATGCAAAGCACATGCACGACACCTGCCTTGCTGTATAAATTATAGCTTTCCTCCGGAATTTTTTCCTTATCCCCCGTCAGCACCGCCTGCATCAATCTGCTTTCTTCCGCAGGCAAAATTCTATCCAGAACCATCTGCACATCCGCTCTGGCTCGCGCAAGCCGAACGGAAAAGGAGGTATCCTGTCCCGTCACTTTGATTTCATCCGGATAAAGCTTGTAATCATAGCCTTTCGTCAAAAGATACAGCTGTTCATCATAGCCGCCGGGGTAGCTTTGCTTGGAAAACGGCACGATTTCACCCGAAAAGGCAACCCGCTCTCCCTCCTGAAAGCGTTCCTCTCCTGCCCAGATGGCATAGACCTTGCAGGGCTTCTCCTGATTTTCAAGACTACAGCGAAGGGTCAGCTTCTGATTGCCGGAGGTGGTTTCTCCTTCTTCCAGAATTACGCCCTCGCCTGTTACGGTTTTTGTCAAAAGGCTCTGCTCTGCCTGCCAATGCACCCCTGCTGAAAAGAATCCAAGCGGAACAAAGAACAGAAGCAGCAGATAAGCAGGCTTTTTCTTGTTTATCACAAAACGAAACAGAAAAAAGAGCAGAAAAAGAAAAGAGACCAGACATATCACTTTCGATATGCCCAGTCTCATATATATTCCACAAATCATGAAAATTGTTGTCCAGAGTATCGGACGCTTCATTTCTGTTCTCCTCTTATTTCTCCTCAAGTCTTCTGATGCTGTCAACTGCGGTAAACGGCGTTTTGAACTGCAAATTATCCTTATAGGTATCCAGCTTTTTCCCTTCTACCAGGAACTGCACGCGGTCAATCTGATCCAGTTTGCACAGGGAATTTACAATCGAATAAATCGTCAGCAGCTCCTCCCTTTCGCCGCCGGTGTGCTTCAGCACAAATTCCTCACTCAGATTGACATAGCAGGTGCCGTCATCTGTTGTGGTTACATCCTTGATTTTTGTACCGATAGGAATCGTTGCAACACTGCCTTTTTCCTCCGGTCCTGCAATCAGCTGTTCCAAAACGGTTTTTTCTCTGGTCTGGTTTGCGTTTACCTCTACCACACGCTCCTCCGCCACCAGATCCGTGCCTTCCGCATTTGCGAAATACAGTGTCAGAATTGCGTAGCCTGTGGTTTCCGCGGAAATTTCCGTATCAATCCAGACATTATCTCTGTTGAAAATCGCATACGCCTCACCGTTCTGATTTTTCAGCGGCTCACCCTCTACCAGAATCCGTACATTCTTCACGAAATCCAGAGAGGTCAGCGTCCAGACGACAGAGGAACGGCAAATAGTCTCCTCCAAATCATTCATCTGCAAATATTCCTCGGAAAAATCCACCGTAACAGTGGCTTGCTCCAGTGTAACAGATCGTATCTCCAGATTCTGTGGCATAGAAGCCGTCGCACCATCCGCATTAGGGCCATCCTGTAAAATCGCAAGCACGTTTTTCAGCATTTTCTCCCTGTCCGTTCGGGGAATATTTTTTTTCAGAGCACCCATGCCGCCGTCACTCATCATATAATAAAAATCCACTCTTTCCTCATTCGATGAAACTACGGTATCATACACCAGAACGGAACAAGGAATCAGTATGACCAGCACAATAAACAGGACAATCAGCTTTCGCGCCAAAGATTTTCGTTGTGTCATAAAATTCCTCCTTTATCCGTGTGTGGTCGGCTGCTTGAGAGGAATCCGCACCAGAATGGTCGTGCCTTCCTCCTCCTTGCTGTTTACCTTAATGCTGCCCTTGTGCATCATGATGGTGCTGTGGGTAATGGAAAGCCCAAGCCCCGTGCCGCCGGTTTCTCTGTCTCTTGTTTTATCCACACGGTAGAAGCGTTCAAAAATACGGTTGACCTCATCCTCCGGAATCCCAATGCCCGTATCTGCCACGCTGATAAATACGTTTTGATGGTCTGCATCTAAAGAAACCTTTACGGTTCCTTCTTCCGGGGTATATTTCACTGCATTATCAACCAAATTAGAAATCGCAAGGGAAAGCTTCATTTCATCTGCCTCCGCATGGATTTCCTTCGATGCGTCCCATTGCAGAGAAATATGCTTGGCATCAGCCATCGGCTGCAAGCGCTTGATGATATCCGTCATCATCTGCGTAAGATTTGTTTCCTTAAAATTCAGGGGGATTTCCTTTTGATCCAGCTTAACAAGCGTCAAAAGGTCATTGATGATTGCAGTCATACGGTCAACCTCAGAGGTAATATCATGCAGAAATTCCACATACATTTCCTTCGGAACATCCTCCTGCAGCAAAATAGATTCACTCAGCACCTTTACGGAGCTTAAAGGCGTTTTCAGCTCATGTGATACATTGGAAACAAACTGCTGGCGGCTGGATTCCACCTTTTCCAGCTGGTCTGCCATCTGATTACAGGAAATCGCAAGATCCACAATTTCATTATGCACAATCCCTCTGACCTTTGCACGCTGTTCAAAATGCCCCTCAGACATTTTGCGAATAACGTCAATCAGATTTTTCACAGGCTCTGTAAAGACCTTTGAAATAATAACCATTACAATCAGCACTAAAAGGACAAGCGTTCCCAACAGCAGATATGCCTCCTTGCCGATATCGCCAAGAATATCATGCACATCTGACAAGCTGTCTACAATCAGCACAACGCCCACACGCGTATCACCTGCACCAACAATGGAGGCTGCGGCATAAACCGTACCGTTTTTCTGCTCCTTTGCGGTATCCTTATGCTGTAATGCCTGCACAACCTCAGGCAGAAGCAGCGTTTTCCCGACATCCTCATAGCCTGTATCATAGGTTACCAAACAAGAGGAATCTAAAATCATAACACGAAAATTCTTTTCCTGACTGGTCTCCAAAATGGTTTCCTCCAGCGCGCTGCGGTTTTCTTCATCAAACAAAAATTCCGAGGACGTAACCTGTCCGGAGATAACATTCGCCTGACTGAGCAGGACCTTCTTTCGCTCATCCAAGAAATATCCCTGAACAGAGTGAAGAATGGTGCTTGCCAAAAGCAGGAGCGGAACAATCCCCCCTACCAGATAGCCTGCAAGCATAATCCAGCGCAGAGAAATAAACGGGAGTTTTTTCTTTTCTTTCGTCGCTTTAGTTAAAATAGTAACCAACTCCCCATTTTGTAAAGATATACTTCGGTTCGCTCGGATTTACTTCAATTTTTTCTCTCAAACGGCGCACATGTACATCCACCGTACGCACATCACCGGGGTAATCATAGCCCCAGACGGTATCCAGAAGCTTTTCTCTGCTGTAAACCTTTCCGGGGTTTTCCATGAGCAGCTCCAGAAGGTCGAATTCCTTCGCGGTCAGGTTTACCTCCTTTCCGCTGATAAATACGCGCCTGCTGTCGAAGGAAAGCTCTAGGTCTCTTGCCTTCAGGACTTTTTTCTCCTGTGTCTCGGCAGGTGCTTTTTTCACACTGCGGCGCAGAATGGCTTTGATTCTCGCCTTCAGCTCCAGAATGTTAAAGGGCTTTGTGATGTAATCATCCGCGCCGTATTCCAGCCCCATAATTTTATCCATATCCTCGCCCTTCGCCGTTACCATAATAATCGGCACCTGTGAAAATTCTCTTGTCTGCTGGCAAACCTCAAGCCCATCCATCTTTGGCAGCATCACATCGAGCACCACCAGATCGAAGTTCTTTTCCTTGATGTTTTGCAGAGCCTCTTCCCCATCATACGCCGCAGTGACCTCCATGCCGTCCTGCTCCAAGGAAAATTTAATCCCCTTTACGATGAGCTTTTCATCATCCACCACTAAAATCTGATACGCCATTTTCAGCCTCCTTATTCTTCCACTGTAATTTCATCCTGTATTTCTGCAAAGGTTTTTTCTCCGATACCGGAAACACGCATCAGCTCCGCAATATCAGAAAAGCCGCCGTTTTCCTCCCGATACGCAACAATTTCCGCTGCCTTTTTCTCGCCAATGCCGGAAAGGCGCGTCAGCTCCTTCGCTGTTGCGGTGTTGATATTCAATCTGCCTGCATCATTTTCTGCGTTTATTTCCCGTTTTTCGGTGATTTTCTCCGCAGAAGCAGGTGTTCCCATTTCCAATGCGCCCGTTGCAAAGCTATGGCTGTACCAGATGCCGCTGAACAGAAAAAACAGCAGCACCGCCAGAAGCTTCAGGCGTTCTGTTCCGATTTTTTTAAAAAATGTATTCTCATGCAACTTTAATACAAACCTCTTTTTCTTTTTCGTTTCCTGTGATAAAATAAGGTATTGCCGTTTCCTTCGGAAACGCAGATACTCATACGAAATAACTATATCACATCTAAGATAAATTTTCAAATATATAGGAGATTCACATGAAAAAACGATTGACACGATTCCTGCCGTTCTTATTGGCATTTACAATAGCTCTCCCCTCTTATTCCGTCTTTGCAGAAGAAGAAAACCAAACAAATGAAACACAGGCAAATGAGGCCACCGCGAACGATACGCTGAGCCTTGCCGCAGAAACCGCTGTTCTGATAGATGCGGCAAGCGGGGAAATTCTCTATGATAAGGATGCAGACAAAAAAATGTATCCTGCCAGCATCACAAAGCTGATGACAATTCTTCTGGCATTGGAAAACGGCAAGCTGACGGATGAAATCACATTTTCCCACGATGCCGTTTACAACATTGAGCCAGGCAGTGCGCATATTGCCATTCTCGAAGGCGAAACGCTAACCTTGGAGCAGGTGCTGCGTGCAATTATTCTGCGTTCCGCAAACGAAGCCTCCAACGGCGTAGCGGAATATGTGGACGGCTCTGTGGAGGCATTTGCCAAGCACATGACGGAGCGGGCGAAGGAACTCGGCTGTACAAATACAAATTTTGTCAACGCCAATGGACTGTTTGATGAAAACCATTACACCACCGCACATGACATGGCACTGATTGCGAGGGAGCTTCTCAAGCACGAGGAATATCGTTCCATGATGAGCGAAACCGATTACGAAATTCCCCCGACCAATCTACAGACAGAAACCCGCTATCTGCACGGACAGCACCAGATGCTGAACCCCAATTCCATCTATTATTATAAGGATGCCATCGGCGGCAAAACAGGCTATACCGTCGAGGCAGGCAATACACTTGTGACATACGCCGAACGGGACGGGCTGACACTGATTGCCGTTGTGATGAAGTGCAATGGTGCGGAGCATTATACCGATACCGCCGCTTTGTTCGATTATGGCTTTGCAAATTACGCATCCGTAAAGGTTGCCGCGGTCAGCGACTATACCTCAACCGTACCCGTAACCGAAACCTATAACAAAAAAGCCGTTGCCTTAGGCAAGGTGACGATTGCACCAAGCGAGGATGTGTATTATACCCTGCCGAAGGGAACGGATGCCTCTGCCGTTACCATAAAGACGGATATTCCGGAAGGTATAGAGGGCGCAGTCAAAAAAGGGCAGACCCTCGGCACATTGCAGCTTTCCTATAATGGCAAAACGCAGACCGTTGATTTGATTGCACAGAATGCTGTAGACGCGCTAACAGATGCACAGAAGGCAGAGCTGGATAAATCCTCTCTTTCCGGCATAGTGAAAAGGGTCGCCATCGGTGCGGGGATTGCGGTAATCGTTCTCCTTCTTATTTTCTGCATCACCAGATTCATCGGCTACAGAAGCTATCAGCGAAGAAAGCAGCTGCGCAGACAAAGACCCCACAGAAGAAGAAATTACAGAAGATAAACAAAAAGCAGACATTCGTAGAAATAAATTCTATGGTGTCTGCTTTCTTTTGATGTTTTTTATAATCCCAAAGGCGCAAGGCTTCTTTCCAGAATCCCATGAATATAGGCGATACAGATGCCGTAATTCGTCATTTTTGCGCTCTGCTCCTTCGCTATGGAAAGTCGGTGCTGCATTTCCTTTTCATTCAGCATGCAGCCGCCGCAATGCACAATCAGCGCATAGGGAGATAAATCCGTAGGGAATGTACCACCGCTTGTAAATTGAAACTGCAATTCCTTCCCCGTATATTCTCGAATCCAACGGGGCAGCTTGACCGTTCCGATATCCTCGCACTGGCGGTGATGAGTACAGCCTTCGGAAATCAGCACCGTATCTCCATTCTTCAACTGCTCCAAGGCTCTCGCCCCTTTGACATTCTGCTCCAGATTGCCCTTATACCGTGCCATCAGAATCGAAAACGAGGTCAGTGGGATATCCTCCGGTACGATTTTAGAAACCTTCCCGAAAATCTGGCTGTCCGTGATGACCAGCTTCGGACGTTTTCCAAGGGCTGCCAGCGTTTCCGCAAGCTCAAAATCTCTTGTGACAATCGAAACTGCCCCTGCTTCCAGAATATCCCGAATCGTCTGCTGCTGCGGCAAAATCAGCCTGCCCTTCGGCGCAGCGGAATCAATCGGCACAACTAAAACCACAAAATCATTTGGTTCCAGTAAATCCCCGATAATTCTGCGTTTCTTCTCCCCCTTTGGTGCTAACGCAGCAATGCGTTCCTTCAGGACGGAAATATTTTCGCCTGTTTTTGCGCTGACGAAAATTTCATTTTCTCCATCCTGCTTCTGCGTCAAATCCGCTTTGTTTTTTACGATGATATAAGGAATGCTTCTCTTTTGAATTTCTGCAAGAATTGCCGCATCCTCCGCCGTTTCCCCGATAGCCGCATCTATCACGATAATAGCAATATCGGTTTTCTGCAAAACCTGATATGCCTTTTCTACGCGCATTTTTCCAAGTTCCCCCACATCATCCAGACCGGGGGTATCAATCATAACAACAGGCCCAAGCGGCAACAGCTCCATTGCCTTCTGCACAGGGTCTGTTGTGGTGCCTGCCACATCAGAAACGATTGCTAAATTCTGTCCTGTCATGGCATTGATGACACTGGATTTTCCTGCATTTCTTCTGCCGAAAATCCCGATATGTATCCGTTCCGACAACGGTGTATTGTTCAGTCCCATTTTTTCCTCCTATTCTACCAGAGAATCCCCACGGGCGCTGACCACCCGATAGCCGATGGATTCCATCTCTGCCTTTAAAAGGGCAAGCCCCTCCGCCGCTTCATCCCCCATGGAGCGTTTGTTATCATACAGACTGTAAAGCTTTCTGTTTTCCTGTGGGGAAAGGTTCGGCATGACAACATTTGCCCCTGCCAGAATCCCCATTTTCCGCCCATCCGGATGAATTGTGCTGAGTGCCGTTGTAGAGGGCAGAAGCACCTTTGGCAGCATCAGCCGCAGAAGTCCCAGAAGGAAAAGCGTTAATTCCAATGTACCTGCCCTTTCCTCCCGAAATGGCGTATCCTTCTGGGGAATGAAGGGCCCAATGCCAATCATGTGAGGATTCAACTCCTTCAGAAACAGCAGATCCTCCGCCAGATGCTCTGCCGTCTGCTTGGGCGATCCAACCATAATGCCGCTTCCGACCTGATAGCCGATTTGCTTCAGGTTCCGGAGACAAGCCTTGCGGTGGTTTAAATCCAGCTCCGCAGGATGCAGCGTACGATAATGTGCTTCGTTTGCCGTTTCGTGCCGCAGCAAAAAGCGGTTCGCCCCTGCCTCAAAATACGCTTCATATTCTTCCCTTTCCCTCTCCCCGATGGAAAGCGTAATCGCACAATCCGGGTATTTCTTACGCATAGAACAGATAATATGCGTCATTTTTTCCTGCGTAAAATACAGATCCTCGCCGCCCTGCAAAACGAAGGTACGAAAGCCGAGGGCATACCCCTGTTCACAGCAGGAAAGGATTTCCTCCTCCGTCAGCCGATAGCGTGTAAGCCCCTCATTCCCTCTGCGGATACCGCAGTAATAGCAGTTATTTCTACAATAATTCGTAAATTCAATCAGCCCTCGAATATAGATATCCCTGCCGTAATGCTGATGGCGAATGTCTCTCGCCTTTGCAAAAAGATATTCCGCCAAATCGGGCGTTCTGCCATTCAACAGGGTAATCCACTCCGTCTTGGTGAGGTTTTTTTCTCTCTCCAATTTGTCAATTAAATGCTTCATCTTAATTCCCATCAACCTTCTATCTTTTGCATTTTCTCTGAGTATACCATAAACGGATTCCTGTGAAAAGCACAGAAAAAATCCTCGGACGAAATTATCCGAGGATTGTATATGTAGCTTCCAATCAGTTTCCACATTCGATACTGATTTTCGTGAAGATATCCAGAATATCATCCACCTTTGTATTGACCTTTTCTTCTCCTGCCTTATCCAGCACGATATGACCCTTATCCATCATAATCAGACGACTGCCATATTCCACCGCATAGCGCAGGTTATGCGTTACCATCATTGCCGTCAGGTGCTTTTCCTGCACCACCTTATTCGTCAATTCCATGATGATATCCGCCGTTTTGGGGTCAAGCGCAGCGGTGTGTTCATCCAGAATCAGAAATTCAATAGGAGTCAGCGTTGCCATAATCAGCGTTGCCGCCTGTCTTTGTCCGCCGGAAAGTGCCCCCAGCTTGACATTCATTTTATTTTCCAGACCCAGCCCCAAAATGGAAAGCTGTTCCTTATAGAAATTTTCTCTTGCCTTATTCACACCTCTGCCCAGACCGAAGGGCTTGCCCTTATTATCCGCCAGAGACATATTCTCAAGCATTGTCAGATTTGGACAGGTGCCTGCCGAGGGGTCCTGATAAACACGCCCAATGGTGCGATATCTCTGAAAATCTTTCATTTTTGCAATATCCTTGCCGCCAATCAGCACCTCTCCTTTCTGAATGGGGATGCTGCCGCAGATGATATTCAGCATGGAGGTTTTACCCGACCCATTACTGCCGACAATCGAAACAAATTCGCCGTCGGGCACAGTCAAATTAAAATCCTCAAACAGCAGTGTTTCGGAGATGGTGCCGGGATTATAGATTTTTTTGATATGCTTTAGCTCAAGCATGCTCCGCACCACCCTTCTGTTTATTACCAAGAATCAAAATAATCAGGAACAGCACTGCCGTTGCCAGCTTCATCAGATTTGCGGGCAGACCCAAGCTGATTGCCACCTGAATACAAGCCTTATAGAACACACTGCCGACCAGAACCGCCGTAGTGCCCTTCGCAAAGCTAACCTTACGGAACAGGGTTGTGCCGATGATAACCGCCGCCAGACCAAAAACCATCTGCCCTGTCCCCATGGTACTGGAGAAGGCTCTCTGCTCCATGCAGACCAGCGCGCCGGAGAAGGCAACGAGTGCATTTGCAACCGTCAGCCCGATAATCTTTACAATGCCCTTATCCTTTGCAAGGGTGGTTACCAGTGTGCTGTTATCACCAACTGCACGCAGGAGCATGCCGCTTTTTGTCTTAAGATACCAATCCAGAATGAATTTGAAAATCACAGCTACCAGCAGGGATACTACAAATTTACGCATCATCAGGGTAGAATTGCCCATCACAGCCATAATCGGACCGGAGGTATAAATCGTGCCGATGGCACGTTCTACCGCCAGATTGGAGCCTGCAATCTGCAAATTGATGGAGAACAACGCCGTCATAGTGATGATACCTGCCAGAAGGTCTCTGACACCGAATTTCACATGAATGACACCTGTTACCAGTCCGGCTGCCGCGCCCACCAGAAGCGCCGCTATAAGCACCAGAAAGGGGTTCATCCCCTTTACCAGAAGGACTGCCGTAATCGCCGCCCCGAGGGGAAAGCTGCCATCTACCGTCAAATCGGGAAAATCCAGTATTTTATATGTAATATAAATGCCGTAGGACAACAGGGCGTAAATAAAGCCCTGTGTCAGCGTGCTGATAATCAAATCAAACATAAAGGAACCTCTTTCTATGCGGACGCTTATTCCGCAGTTACATCAATCGCATTTTCCACATCTGCGCTCAGCTTCAGTGCAGCCATTGCATCGGGATTTACATAAATTTTAAATTCGGAAATGGTTTCGTAGGGCATATCGGATGCTTTTGCTTCGCCCTTGAGAATCTTTGCCGCCATCATGCCTGTCTGTCTGCCCAGTGCAACGTATTCAATCCCTGCGGAGGCTACGCAGCCCAGCTTTACCTGTTCGATTTCACTGCCGTAAACAGGGATGCCTGCTTCGTTTGTTTTTTCCAGAATAGAAGGCAGAACGTCGACTACGTTATTGTCTGTCAGGTTTGTGAAGCAGTCTACACCCTTCGAAATCAGCGTATCTGTTGCCTGATTGACCTCTGCCTGTGTCATAACGCCCAGTGCTTCAATCGTGAAGCCGTATTCTCCTGCCTTTTCCTGATATTCCTTTACTGCGGAAACGGAATTGGGTTCGCTTGTTGTGTAAAGAATCCCGATTGTTTTTGCATCGGGCTGCACCTTACGAATCAGCTGCAGCTGCCCTTCGATGGGAAGCTTGTCGCTGGTGCCTGTGATGTTGCCACCGGTCAGCTTTGCTTCCTCAGGATCAGTGATTGCTGTGAAGATAACAGGAATATCCTTATCCTCTGCCGCCGCATAGCAAGCAGTTGCGGAGGGTGTTGCAATCGCACACATCAGCGCAACATTCTTTGCGGAGAAGTTCTGTGCAATCTGTGTTGCGGCGTTGTCATCAGAGCCTGCATTCTGATATTCAATCTTGTAATCCACGCCTTCCTTCAGACCTGCTTCCTCCAGACCCTGCAAAAAGCCCTCTCGACAGTTATCCAAAGATGCGTGCTGTCCGTACTGGTTGATGCCGATAACGGGAATATCTCCGCTTGCCTTATCATCCGCCGCATCGCTGCCGCCGCAGCCTGTCAGTGCCATTGCCGCCATCACCATTGCCATTGTCATTGCCATAAACTTTTTCATACCAATCGCTCCTTTTCTCATACTGTTTTTTGTTTCCTTCTGTCTCATCTCATCTCGTCTTAGCTGTTTTCTCGAACGAGGTACTCGATTTTGTCGAATAAAAAAAGCCTTATCACATAGTAATCTACTATGGGACAAGACTTGTATATTCCTGCGGTACCACCCAAATTGATGAAAAAATCATCCGCTCTTTCCACTGTACAGCCATACAGTTACGCTCTGGTAACGGGTGCGTTTCCCGTCGGTTACTACTCGCTTTCGCTTTCGACCGCCCTCATAAGTCCATTCACCCATCCTCTCGCTGTTGCGATTCCACCATCCGCAACTCTCTGAAAGCTGATTTGAAAGGCTACTCCTCTTAATCATCGGTTTCTCTCTTTGGTTAGTTAGATTATAGCACCCCGATTTTATTTGTCAAGAGCTTTTTTTCAAAAAAATAAAAGCAGAAAAATAAGGACTCTTCCTGCCCTAAAAGCAGGAAAAGTCCCCGTTTTTTGATTTTATGCGATTTTCAGGCGTTCCACCAAGGTGCTGTTTTTCAAAACCTGACGGAACAGAACATAGCCCACAACGGAAACGGAAAGGAATTCCCCAAACGCAACCGTTGCCATGCTCAGCAGAAGCGGACTGCCGAACAGATACAGCTCAATGCCGATGAATGCATTGCAAAGCACAGGCCAAAGGCTTGCGCCGAACAGTGTTTTGCTGCATTTTGTAATCCCCACAAGAGAAGCCGCTGTGCAGGCTGTGCCGAATACAACGTCCATCATGCCGAAGGGGCTGAAGCAGTTCGCGATGAAACAGCCAAGCACCAGACCGGGCGCATACTTTTTGTCGATAAATGCCATCAGCATCAGCACCTCGGAAATACGAATCTGAATCATTCCGAAGCTAAGTGGTGCAATCGCCAATGTCATCACAACATAAATTGCCGCAATGAGCGCTGTGGAAACCAGAAATTTTGTGTTTACAATGTTTTTGTTCATTAAAAAAAGACCTCCTGTTTTTTATTTACCGAGATGGTGGGATACCCATGGTCCTCTCGTGGTCCTTTTCGGTGGTATCCGTAGCAGGTACATCTCGTTTGTTCAGTTGCTTTGACAGTATAACACAGGTACAGAAAGAAATCAACCCTGCCGTTGATTCTCCGACAGGGTTTTTGTTTGTATGTAATGATTGCTACTCTGTATAAAAAAATTATGCCAATACTGCCGCCAGCTCTTCCACTGCCGCTGCTTCGTCCTTGCCGTCTGCAGTAATCAGGGCAGTCTGCCCTTCCTGCATATTCAGTGCGATAGTGCCCATAATGCTCTTTGCGTTAATTCTTTTTTCATCCACACTAACCTGAATTTCAGATTCAAATTTGCCGGCCGTCTGCACGAAATACGCAGCCTGTCTTGCATCCAAGGATGCCTTGATGGTAATTGATTTCTGTGTCATTCTATTCCACCCTTCCCTTCTCTTAATGCCTCAGCAATGCTGCTGATTTTACGCAGTCTATGGTTGACACCGGACTTCCCGACAGGTGTCATGAGGAAAGAACCCAGCTCTTTCAAGCTTCTGTCCGGATATTCCAATCGAACCCTCGCCACCTCTGCCAGCTGCTCCGGCAGACGCGCAAGCCCGATGGTCTCCTCAATATAATTGATATCCTCTAATTGCTTTACAGCCGCTCCGACCACCTTATTCAGGTTTGCCGTTTCACAGTTGACTTTTCTGTTGATATCATTGCGCATTTCCTTGACGATGCGGACATTCTCCAAATCCATCAGCGCCAGTGGTGCCTCCATGATATTCAACAAATCGACAATCTGTTCACCCTCTTTCAGATAGACGATATAATGCTCTTTTCTCTCTACCACCTTGGCATCCAATCCAAAGGCATTGATTAAATCCCGCAGCTGCTCCGCCGCAGACAAATCCGCCAGAACGAATTCCAGATGATAGTTCTTTTCCGGATCATTTACAGAGCCAACAGAAATGAATGCGCCGCGAATATATGCCCGCCGACAGCAGATGCTGCTGACCACAGGCGGATAAATCCGCTTTTTCAGTTTCTTCTGTTCTTTTTCTATTGTTAAAATACCGGTTGCCTGTAAGATGGCTGCTGCATCGCGTACAAGCAGGGTATACACCTTAGTCTGCCGCTTCTGCCCACTGATTCTTACAGATACATCCGCTATCATATTAAAAGTATTTCTCAATAATGTAAAGCATTTTTTCACAACGTAATCATTCTCTGTTTGGATTTTTAAACAAAAATTTCCGCCAAACATGGCTATCTGTCCATAGATATTAACATACGCTGCAATTTCTGCAATTTTACAATGTCTTCCATTTCCAAAATGAAGGGACAACTCACCCTTAACCTTAGACGAAAATGACAAATTTGCCCCTCCTTTCTGTTTTTTGCTTATTTCTTGTGTCTGCTGTCCTTTTCAATGTCATTATGCTTGAGAAGGAGGGTGTGTCCATCCTTTCCAAGGGCATTGTAAAGGGCATTCGTAAGGGTAACAGAGCGGTGCTTGCCGCCTGTGCAGCCAATGCTGATGACAAGACTATTTTTGCCCTCTTTAATATAGTGTGGAATCAGAAATTCCAGCATATCCACCAGCTTTTTCAGAAATGTTCGGCTTTCCTCAAAGCTCATCACATAGCTGCTGACAGGCTCATCGTTGCCCGTCATTTCCTTCAGCTCCTGAATATAAAAGGGATTGGGCAGAAAACGCACATCGAATACTAAATCACTGTCCGCAGGAATTCCGTATTTAAAGCCAAAGGATTGCACCGTAATCATCAGATTTTCGTAGGATTGATTTTCTACAAAAATACGGTTAATCTGCTCCTTGAGCTGTCGGGTCAGAATCTGGCTCGTGTCGATGATATAGGTTGCCTTACGCTTGACATCCTTCAGTATTTCACGCTCCTTCTGAATTCCCTCTTGAATGGAGCCGTTTTTGGAAAGAGGATGACTTCTTCTGGTTTCCTTATAGCGTTTAATCAGCACATCATCCGAGGCATCCAAGAATAAAATCTCATATTCATATCCCTTATGCTGCAAATCAGACAGTACCTCAAACAAGTCATTAAACAGCTTGCCGCCACGAATATCAATCCCCATGGCAACACGCTCGATTTCACCCTCCTGCTCATAGCAAAGCTCCGCAAACTTCGGCAGCAATGCAGGGGGAATATTATCTACACAGAAAAAATTGATGTCCTCCAGAAATTTCAGCACAGAGGTTTTCCCTGCGCCGGACATCCCCGTTACAATTACAAACCGCATACTCCTTCACCGACCTTTCCCATCTCTCCTTATTCTTCTCCGACGATTTTCACTTCCGTTTCCAGTGTCACACCGAATTTATCCTTGACTTCCTTCTGGCAGAACGCAATCAAATCCAGAATATCCTGTGCCGTTGCGCCGCCGATGTTAATCAGAAAGCCGGAGTGCTTTTCGGATACCTGTGCGCCGCCGATGGTTTTACCCTTTAGCCCTGCATCCTGCACCAGCTTCCCTGCAAAATACCCCTCAGGACGCTTGAAGGTGCTGCCTGCACTGGGGTACTGCAAGGGCTGCTTTGCCCTTCTCTGCTCTGCCAATTCTGCCATGCGTCCGCGGATTTCTGCGGCGTTGCCTTTTTTTAATTGCAGCGTTGCCCCCAGAACGATATAGCCCTTTTCGGGAATGCTGCTGTAGCGGTAGCCTAAATTCAGCTCCGCCGCAGGAATGGTTTTGATTTCTAAATCCTGCGTCAGCACATCCACACTTTCCAGCACATCCTTCATTTCACCACCATACGCACCTGCGTTCATCACAACTGCGCCGCCGATGCTGCCGGGAATTCCGCTTGCAAATTCCAGCCCGGTCAGACCCTTATCCGCAGCCCTTGCCGCAACGGCACTCAGCAGTGCGCCGCCCTTGGTATGAATTGTATTCCCTTCTATCGTAATCTCCGCCATGCGGTTATAAATCTGAATCACCGCGCCGCGGATGCCTTTATCCCTTACCAGAAGATTGCTGCCGTTGCCAATCACCAGAACAGGCATTTCATATCTATGCAAAATTTCAAAGGCAGCACGCAGTTCCTCTGCGCTTTTCGGCTGAATAAAATAATCCGCCGCGCCGCCCACACGAAATGTCGTATGCTCCTTCATCATTTCATGAAGCTTCAGCCCTTCCTCTCCCAGGCAGGCAAGAAGCTCCTGTTTCAATCTTTCCATCGTTTCACCTTCTTATTTTCCGATTCGATTTGCAAAATCCTGTGCGGTATTTTTCCCCATCTTCTTTTGACGGTTTGTCATTGCCGCCGATTCGCAAATCATTGCCACGTTTCTGCCCGGACGCACAGGAATTGTATTCAGCTGCACCTTATTTCCCAGAATATCCATATATTCCTCATTCAGCCCCAGCCTGTCATAGGAATCTGCCTTCCCATCCCAGACCTCAAGCTTAATGACAAGGTCAACCGTTTTCTGCTCCTTTACAGAGCCGACACCAAACAGCTCCTTTACATTCAGAATCCCGATGCCGCGCAGTTCAATCAGATAGCGGATAATCTCCGGACAGGAGCCAATCAGCCTTCTGTCGGCAATCCGTTTGATTTCCACTGCATCATCCGCAATCAGGCGGTGTCCTCTTTTAATCAGCTCCAGTGCCGTTTCGCTTTTCCCGATGCCGCTTGCGCCCGTAATCAGCACGCCCTCGCCATAAATATCAACCAGTACGCCGTGCATCATCACACGGTCTGCCAGTTCCTCTCTCAGCCAGAAAATCAGTTCCGCCGTAAAGTCGGTCGTATTCTGCGCGGTGCGAAAAATAGGCACGCTGTATTCTCTGCCGTATTCCACCATTTCGGGGAAAATCTCAAGATTCTTGCAAACCACCAGACAGGGAATATGATACTGGAACAAATGGCGGATGGCATTTTTTCTGTCCTCATCGTTCAGACTCAGCAGATAGCTGTATTCCACACGCCCGATCACCTGCAAGCGGTCGCTGTCAAAGCGTTCATAAAAGCCTGCCAGCTGTAATGCAGGGCGGTTAATTTCCTTACGCAGAACAGAACGCCCCTCCAGACTCAATTCCGGCAAAACGCTTTCCAGTTCAAATACCTCTACGATTTTTTTTAACTCCGCAGAATACATTTGCGGCTCACCTCGTCTTTCGTTTTTCTGTAAAATCAAATAATCTCCTAAATATATATCTTACCCGAAAATCATCCGTTTTGCAATTCCTCCCGATGGAAAAAAAGATAGACCTGCTCCGCCGCAGGAATCGTCATGCCGTCCACCTCTAAAAGATCTGCTACCTCTGCTGCGGCAATCCTTTCGATTGAGCCGAAATGACGCAGCAAAGCCTTGCGGCGTACCTCACCGATGCCCTTGATATCATCCAGAACGGAGTGAAGATTTCTTTCGTCGCGCAGCTTTCTGTGGTAGGTGATGGCAAAGCGATGTACCTCATCCTGTATGCGCGTCACCAGCTTAAAGCCCTCCGAGGTCAGGGGAATTCTGATTTCCCGCTCATGAAACAGCAGACCTCTGGTGCGGTGTCTGTCATCCTTCACCATCCCGCAAACAGGGATGTCCATCCCGAAGGCAAGCAGCACCTCCTCTGCGGCGTGTACCTGCGTTTTGCCGCCATCCATCAGGATTAAATCGGGCAAACGGGTAAAGCTGGAGGTTTTGCCCTCTGTGTTTTCCTTGAGGGCATGGCTCAAGCGGCGCGTGATGACCTCCTTCATAGAGGCATAATCATTTGCCCCGACAACGGTTTTAATCTTAAACTTACGGTAGTCGCTGTTTTTGGCGCGCCCATCCTCGAACACAACCATCGAGCCGACCGATTCAAAGCCCTGCGTATTGGAAATGTCATACGCCTCCACACGTTTCAGCTCGTTTGGCAGAGAAAGTGCCTGCCGCAGCTCTTCCATTGCGCCCTTCGTGCGCTGCTCCTCTCGTTTCAGTTTTTCACCAAACTGCTCGAAAATCAGCATGGCGTTCTTATGTGCAAGCTCCGTCAGCTTATGCTTTTCTCCCTTGACAGGAACCGTCAGCGTAACGCGGCTGCCCCGTCTTTCGGAAAGGTATTCCGCAATCAGGTCGCTTTCCTCTGCCACAAGCCCTTCCTGCAAAATGATTTCCTTCGGGATATAGGCGGTGCCGCTGTAAAACTGCTTAACAAATGCCGTCAGAATCTCCGCGCGGCTCTGCTCTGCAAAGGCGGTCAGGGTGAAATTCTCCCGTCCTGTCATTTTGCCGCCACGGATAAAGAACACCTGCACCAGACATTCCTCAAACGCACGCACGAAGCCGATGACATCCGCATCCCCCAGACCGGTGTTGGAAATTTTCTGCTTTTCCGCAACGCTTTTAATCGCGGCAATTTTATCCCGCAGTGCCGCCGCCCTTTCAAATTCCATATTTTCCGATGCCGTCAGCATTTCCTGCTCCATTTTCTTCATGATAGTATGGTGCTTTCCTTCCAGAAAATCCATAGCATCCTTGATATAGACCTGATATTCCTCAGAGGAAACTTTTCCGCTGCAAGGGGCAATACACTGCCCGATGTGATGATTCAGACAGGGACGTTCCTTCCCGATATCCCTCGGAAATACCTTCTTGCATTTACGGATTGGGAACAGCTTATGCAGGGTTTCGACGGTTTCCTTCGCCGCCAGCACATCCGTAAACGGCCCATAATATTTTGCCTTATCCTTCTCCATCCGGCGTGTGATGAAGATGCGCGGAAACATCTCCTGCACCGTCACCTTGATATAAGGATAGCTTTTGTCATCCTTCAGAAGAATATTATAATAGGGATGATGCTTTTTAATGAGGTTACATTCCAAGAGAAGCGCTTCCATTTCGGAATCTGTTACGATATATTCAAATTCGCAGATATTCGGCACCATGGAACGTGTTTTTGCCGTCTGATTGCGGCTGCTTTGAAAATACTGCCGCACACGGTTTTTCAAATTCACTGCCTTCCCCACATAAATGATATGCCCGTTTTCATCCTTCATCAGATAAACTCCCGGCTTTTGGGGCAGCTTTTTCAATTCCTCCTGAATATCAAACATGACTTCACCTCTTTTCCGATTTTTTCTCTGCTCTCTAACTGTTATCTATTATACAAAAGGGAGTATTTTTTTACCAGACTCTCCCCTGTCAATTTTTCTTGTAATTCTCTTTTTCATACAAAAAAAGTCCCTGTCTGGGACAAGGACTTCTCTGTCAGCTAAAATCGGAATTTTAACTGAAATTATTTCATTTCTGCGATAACTTCAACTTCGCACAGTACATTCTTAGGCAGTGTTTTTACTGCAACGCAGGAACGTGCAGGCTTGCCTGTGAAGTATTTGCCGTAAACTTCGTTGAATGCTGCGAAGTCGCCCATATCAGCCAGGAAGCATGTTGTTTTTACAGCATCTGTGAATGTCAGACCGTTTGCTTCCAGAACTGCAGCCAGGTTTTTGCAAACCTGCTCAGCCTGTGCCTGAACATCGGAACCAACGATTTCACCTGTTGCGGGATCCAGTGCAATCTGACCGGATGTGAACAGCAGACCGTTTACGGATACTGCCTGAGAATAGGGACCCAGTGCTGCGGGTGCTTTATCTGTGCTTGTAAATTTCATTTTCATTACCTCCAAAAATTTTTATTTTTGTTACATTTCCTAACGTTCTTATTTTAGTCCAAAGACATTCTCGCGTCAATGTATTTTCCCGAAAAACATGAAAATTTTCTCTCTCCTGCACTTTTTTCCTATCTTTGTATTCCATTTTTGTGGAAATTCGGGTAAAATAGAAATAATGTGTATTCAAATATAACAAAAAATACCCTATTCCACGAAAGAAAGGAAAGAAATATATGAGTAATGTAGATGCAATTCAGAAGCGCCGTATTTTCGGGATTATTTCCCATCCCGATGCCGGTAAAACAACATTGACGGAAAAGCTGCTGCTGCACGGCGGTGCAATCCGCGAAGCAGGTACGGTAAAGGCAAGAGGGAAAAACAAATTTGCAAAATCCGACTGGATGGAAATTGAAAAACAGAGAGGGATTTCCGTTACCTCCTCCGTTATGCAGTTTGAATATGATGATAAGGTGGTTTCTATCATGGACACTCCGGGGCATAATGACTTTGGTGAGGACACCTATCGTATCCTGACCTCTGTAGATAGTGCAGTTATGGTTATCGACGCGGCAAAGGGTGTCGAAGCACAGACTGTAAAGCTGTTCAAGGTCTGTTCCATGCGTGAAATCCCCATTTTTACCTTTATTAACAAATTAGACCGTCAGTCCAAGGACCCACTGGATTGTATGGCGGACTTGGAGGATGCGTTAGGTCTGCCCTCCACCGCTGTCACATGGCCCATTGGCAACGGTCTGACCTTTGAAGGCATTTATGACAGACTGGAAAATAAGGTTTATCTTTATAAGCAAAAGGACGGCGTGCTTGAGCTTGGTGCAAACGGTGTATTCGGTGATACACTGGAGGGTGTCATTTCTGATGCGAATCTGGATATCCTGCGTAGCGAGATGGAACTTCTGGACGGCGCAGGCAACCCCTTCGATTTGCAGGCAATCAAGGACGGCAAGCTGTCTCCCGTATTCTTCGGCTCTGCACTGGCGGATTTCGGTGTAACGCCCTTCCTGCATCATTTTCTGGAATGGTCCCCTGCTCCCGGTACAAGAAAGACCACTACAGGTGAGGTCAACCCCAATGATGATTTCTTCAGCGGCTTCATTTTCAAAATTCAGGCGAACATGAACCCTGCACACCGTGACAGATTGGCATTCTTCCGCATCTGCTCCGGTACGTTTACCAGAGGGATGAGCGTAACCCTTTCCCGTACTGGCAAGCAGATGAAGCTGAGCCAATCCACACATCTGATGGCGAATGACAGAGAAACCGTGGAAACTGCCATTGCAGGCGATATTATCGGTATTTACGACAGCGGCAACTTCCAGATTGGGGATACACTGACAGACCGCAAGGAAAAGCTGTTCTTTGAACCCCTGCCGACCTTTCCGCCCGAATTATTCTGCCGTGTGCGCCCCGTGAACTCCCTGAAGGCGAAGCAGTTCCAGAAGGGTGTACAGCAGCTGGCACAGGAGGGCGCAATTCAGGTATATCATAATGAATTTAATGATGTTATTCTGGGTGCAGTTGGGCAGCTGCAGTTTGAGGTGTTCCAGTATCGCTTATTGAATGAATATAATTCCGAAATCCGCATGGAGCCTTTGGAATATCAGGTAGCGCGTTGGGTTGCGCCCGGCTCTCCGAAGGATGTCAAGGATTATGTGGTGGCAAGAAGCACTCTGGTTTATGACCATTTTGAGCGTCCGATTCTGCTGTTCGCGAACCAGTACACGCTAAACAATTTCATGCAGAAGAATCCTGAGGTAAAGCTGGTTGAGGCGTTAGATGTGGACGACACCGAGCATCTGGAAGGGTAAGCAAACAAAGACCTTTTTTCTCCGGGGACGCTGTCCCCATACCCCTGCAAGGGCATCATGCCCTTGACCTGATATAAGATAAAAAATCCGACTTTTATAGTCGGATTTTTTATCTTGTTTCTATGATATAATATCTTTTATCCTTATCAAAATTCTTCCATTCCACTAAATAAGAGCCTTGTACTTCAACGATTTCCTTTTGCTTACCTGTTGGTTTATAATATATTCCAGATATTACCTTTCCTCCACGAAAGCAATCGTAAATTTCTGACGATATTTTACCCTCATAAAAAAGTTTATCGTCTACTAAAACCATCGAGAAAGTAGCATCGAATCCTTCAGTTTTTAACTGTTCCATAAAAATAATATCTTTCACAAAGGAATACATTTGCTCAGGATATTGACCATTTCTAGGATATTTTAACTCTATCGCATATTTTTCCGACATATCTTTCTTGTATATTACAATATCAATTTCCTTTTTAATTAACTTCTTGTTGATTCTAAAAAAAGATATATTTCGTTCAAATTGAACAACATATTCTTTTAATTCATTTCTAAGAAAAATACCTAATTCATGTTGTAGAGAAAATTCATTATAAAGTTCTATTTTCTTTTCATTAACATAACTAGGAAATTTAGCAAGTAGAGTTTTCAAAATCACAAAATCACTCTTTTCTGTTACAGTTCTTCAATATCCCGTAGCAGCTCAGCCACGTTTTCTTCCTTTGTCGCCCAGCTTGTGCAGAATCGAACCGCCGTATGCTCTGCTCCAACCTCACACCAGAAGGAGAACGCATATTTCTCCGCCAGTTTTTCCGTCATTTCATTTGGCAGAATCGGGAACTGCTGATTTGTCTTGGAATCAAAGAGCATTTTTATGCCCTTTTTCTCAAACGCGTTCCGAATCTGCATCGCCATTTTGTCTGCGTGCTTTGCCACCTCAAAATACAGCCCATCTTCGAACAGCGTTTCAAACTGAATCCCCAGCAGTCTGCCCTTTGCGAGCATTGCGCCGCGGTTTTTAATGATATAACGGAAATCCTTTTTCAACGCAGGATTTACAATTACAACCGCTTCGCCCATCATTGCACCGACCTTTGTGCCGCCAATATAGAATACATCCGCAAGCCTTGCAATATCCTGTAAGGTATGGTCGCAATCCTCTGCTGCCAGCGCATAGCCCAGTCTTGCCCCATCAATAAACAGCGGCAATTCGCATTTGCGGCAAATTGCACTGATTTCCTCCAGCTCTGCTTTGGTGTAGGCGGTGCCATCCTCGGTGGACTGAGAAATATAAACCATGCCCGGCTGTACCATGTGCTCGTGGGTTGCATCGTTCCAATGCGCCTCATACGCCTTTCGGATTTCTGCAGCAGTCAGTCTGCCGTCCGCCGTGGTCGGCAAAACAATAACCTTATGCCCTGTCGCTTCAATCGCACCTGTTTCATGCACATTCAGATGTCCCGTATCCGCGCAGAAAACACCCTGATAGGGGCGCAGGATACTCCCGATTACGGTCAGATTTGTCTGTGTGCCGCCAACCAGAAAATGCACATCAATATCCTCTCTGCCGCACGCCTGCTGAATCAGCGCCGCCGCACGTTCGCAGTGGGAATCCTCGCCATAGCCTGCCGTCTGTTCCATATTGGTCTCCACCAGACGTTCCAGAATACGAGGATGCATCCCCTCCGCATAATCACATTCAAAACGAATCATTTTTCTCTCTCTTTCTGACAAAAGTGCCGACTTTGTCGGCACTTTCATCTTTTCTTCTATTTTCAAAAGCGATTATTTGAAATATTCTACCATGGATTTGAACAGCTTCATATCGTAATTGCCTGCTACGTTCTGATACAGACCATCACCGATACGTTCTGCATGCCCCATCTTGCCCAGAACACGACCATCGGGAGAAATCAGACCCTCGATGGCATAGGTAGAGCCATTGGGGTTAAACTGGATATCGTTGGTAGGCAGACCGTTTTCGTCTACATACTGTGTCAGAATCTGACCCTTTGCCGCCAACTCCTGTACCAGCTTATCCTCTGCCAGAATACGCCCTTCGCCATGGGAGATAGGTACGCTGAAGATATCCCCTGCCTTCACATTTGTCAGCCAAGGAGATTTTTCTGTTGCCACTCTCACGCGCACAATCTTGGACTGGTGTCTGCTGATTGTGTTATAGGAAAGGGTCGGGCAGGTTTCATCAGTATCAATGATTTCGCCATAAGGCACCAAGCCAAGCTTAATCAATGCCTGGAAGCCGTTACAAATACCAATCATCAAGCCGTCCTTCTCCTTCAGGTGTGCTGTGACAGCCTCCTTGATTTCGGGGTTACGGAAGAATGCTGTGATGAACTTACCGGAGCCATCGGGTTCATCGCCGCCGGAGAAGCCGCCGGGAATGAAGATGGTCTGTGCCTGCTTCACTTCCTTGGCAAAGCGGTCAATGGAATCCGCAATGCCTGCTGCGGAAAGGTTGTTGATGACAAAGATATTCGCTTCTGCACCTGCGCGTTCTACTGCCTTTGCGGAATCAAATTCGCAGTTTGTGCCGGGGAATACGGGAATCAGAACACGAGGCTTCGCAACTGCCGCCTTTGCGTGGTAGGAAATACCCTCTGCCTTTGCAGTGAATGTGGGAATTTCCTTCTTTTCCTCTGCCGCTGTGTGCATAGGATAGATTTCCTCCAGTTTATTTTCATAAGCTGCGAAAATATCTGCCAGTGCAATGCTTTCGTCGCCGCAGATGATTGCCTTGCCGCCTGTGGTACCAAGCAGTGTGCCAACCTCTGCATCGCCTGTCAGCTCCAGAACAAATGCACCGTAGTGATAGCCAAAGATATCGTCCATGCTTACACCGTCTGCATAGGTAAAGCCGATATCGTTACCCATTGTCATTTTCAGCACTGCTTCCGCTACGCCGCCATAGGTGGGTGTATAGGCTGCGGCAACCTTGCCCTCTCTCATCAAGCCGGTTACCACATCAAAGAGCTTTTTCAGGCTCTCTGTTGTAGGCAGACCTTCTTTATCATATTCGGGCTTCAGCAGAACAACCTTATGCCCTTCGCCCTTGAATTCGGGAGAAATGATATTTTTGATACTGTCTGTTGTTACTGCGAAGGAAACCAATGTAGGAGGTACATCGATATGCTCAAAGGTACCGCTCATAGAGTCCTTGCCGCCGATTGCGGCAATTTCCAAGCCCTTCTGCGCCATGAATGCGCCCAACAGCGCCGCCAGAGGCTTGCCCCAACGCTTGCCGTCCTTCATGGGCTTTTCAAAATATTCCTGGAAGGAAAGATAAACCTCCTCAAATTTTGCACCTGTTGCCACCAGCTTTGCAACAGATTCCACAACTGCCAGATATGCACTGTGGTAAGGGCTGTTTTCCGCAATGAAGGGGTTATAACCCCATGCCATCAGAGAGCAGGTGGTGGTATCCTTCTTTTCAACGGATACCTTATTTACCATAGCCTGAATGGGTGTTTTCTGATTCTTACCGCCGAAGGGCATCAGAACCGTACCTGCGCCAATGGTGGAGTCGAAGCGTTCGGAAAGCCCTCTCTTGGAGCATACATTCAAATCTTGCGCCAATGCCAGATATCCCTTCTTGAAATCTACGGGAATTTCCTTTGCAAAAGGCTTGGGTGCATCGGGTGTAATATCGATATGCTTTTCTGCACCGTTGGAATCCAAGAATGCACGGGAGATATTTACAATCTCCTTGCCATTCCAGTGCATCACCAGATAAGGCTTTTCTGTTACCTTCGCAACAACGGTTGCTTCGAGGTTTTCTGCATAAGCCAGCTCTTTGAAGCGCGCAACATCCTCTGCCGCAACAACAACAGCCATTCTTTCCTGAGATTCGGAAATCGCAAGCTCTGTGCCATCCAAACCATCGTATTTCTTGGGAACTGCATTCAAATCAATTTCCAGACCATCCGCCAATTCGCCGATAGCAACGGAAACGCCGCCTGCACCAAAGTCGTTACAACGCTTAATCAGCTTAGATGCTTCGGGGTTGCGGAACAGTCTCTGTAATTTTCTTTCTTCGGGGGCGTTGCCCTTCTGTACCTCTGCGCCGCAGCTTTCCAGAGATTCCAGTGTATGGGATTTAGAGGAGCCGGTTGCGCCGCCGCAGCCGTCACGCCCTGTTCTGCCACCCAACAGAATAACGATATCGCTGTCAATCGGGCGTTCTCTGCGTACATTTTCCGCAGGTGCTGCCGCGATTACTGCGCCGATTTCCATTCTCTTTGCCACATAGCCTTCATGATAGAGTTCATCTACCTGCCCTGTTGCCAGACCAATCTGGTTGCCGTAGGAGCTATAGCCTGCTGCCGCTGTGGTAACAATCTTTCTCTGGGGCAGCTTGCCGCGCAGTGTTTCGGAAACGGGTGTCAGGGGGTTGCCTGCACCGGTTACACGCATTGCGGCATATACATAGGAACGACCGCTCAGAGGGTCACGAATGGCACCGCCTACACAGGTAGCCGCGCCGCCAAAGGGTTCGATTTCTGTGGGATGGTTATGGGTTTCATTTTTAAACAGCAGAAGCCATTTTTCTGTTTTACCTTCTACGTCTACATCAATTTTAACGGTGCAGGCATTGATTTCTTCGGATTCATCCAGCTTATCCAGCTTGCCTTCCTTTTTCAGGAATTTTGCCACAATCGTACCCATATCCATCAGATTGATGGGCTTTGTTCTGCCGATGGCTTCTCTGGTTGCCAGATATTCGTTATATGCCGCCTGCAGGGTCGCATCCTCAAATTTGATGCTGTCGATGGTTGTCTGGAAAGTAGTATGACGGCAGTGGTCAGACCAATAGGTATCAATCATCTTGATTTCCGTAATGGTAGGGTCTCTCTGCTCGCTCAGGAAATACTTCTGGCAAACCTTGATATCATCCAAATCCATCGCCAGACCCATATCCTTGATATAAGCCGCTAATGCCGCTTCATCCATTTCACAGAAGCCCTCCACAGTAGCAACCTCTGTAGGGATTTCATATTTCACATCCAGTGTATCAAACGCATCCAGAGATGCTTCTCTGGATTCCACGGGGTTGATGAGGTATTTCTTAATCTCCTCAACATCCTCCCTGCTCAGATTGCCATACAGCACATAAACCTTTGCGGTTTTAATCAAAGGTCTTTCCTGCTTGGAAATAATCTGAATACATTCCGCTGCGGAATTTGCTCTCTGGTCAAACTGACCCGGCAGATATTCTACCGCAAACACAGAAGCACCATCCGTAGGGATTTCTTCTCTCAAATCATCCAACTGCGGTTCGGAGAATACCGTTTTTGTGCAGTAATCAAATAAATTCTTATCCAGCTGTTCTGCATCATAGCGGTTCAGCAGGCGCAGCCCTGTCAGCCCCTTGATGCCCAACAGATTGACAATATCATTTCTCAGGGCATCTGCTTCGGCAGTCAGACCCTGCTTTTTTTCAACATAGATTCTATAAACCATTTCATACCTCCGCCGCAAGGGCTTTTTTCCCAATATCGTTTCTATAGAAAGCGTTATCGAATTTCACTGTTTTTACAGCTTCATAGGATTTTGCGATTGCTTCGGGCAAGGTGTCCGCAATTTCCGTAACACCAAGCACACGACCGCCGTTTGTCAGCAGCTTGCCGCCTTCTTCCTTTGCGCCTGCAACAAAAATCAGCTGATCCTCCGCAGGCAATGTGATGGGGAAGCCCTTTTTATAGCTCTGGGGATAGCCTGCGGATGCCATGATGACACAGCAAGCCGCCTTATCACTGAATTTTACCTCTACATCAGCCAGCTTTTCAGCCGCTACCGCCTGCATAATGGTCAGCAAATCGCTTTCCAGCAGAGGCAGAACTACCTGTGTTTCGGGATCGCCGAAGCGGCAGTTATATTCAATTACCTTGGGACCGACAGGTGTAATCATCAGACCAAAGAACAGGCAGCCCTTAAAGGTGCGCCCTTCCTTGTTCATCGCTTCCATAGTCGGTACGAAAATCTTTTCCATACATTCCTTTGCTACAGCCTCAGTATAGAAGGGGTTGGGAGCAATCGTCCCCATGCCGCCGGTATTCAGGCCCTTATCACCATCCAAGGCTCTCTTATGATCCATTGCGGAAACCATAGGAACCATGGTTTTCCCGTCTGTGAATGCCAGAACGGAAACCTCCGGTCCTGTCATAAATTCTTCGATTACGACATGGTCGCCGCTTGCGCCGAATACCTTATCTGCCATCATGGAGCGCACTGCATCCTGCGCCTGCTCCTTTGTTTCTGCAATGATAACACCCTTGCCCAGTGCCAGACCATCCGCCTTCACAACGGTCGGCAGGGGTGCGGTTTCCAGATATGCCAGTGCCTTTTCCATATCATCAAATACTTCATACGCCGCTGTGGGGATGCCGTATTTTTTCATCAGATTTTTAGAGAAAACCTTACTGCCCTCCAAAATTGCCGCCTTTTTATCAGGCCCGAAGCAAGGAATACCGATTGCGTTCAGCGCATCCACCATGCCCAGAACCAAAGGATCATCCGGTGCAACAACAGCAAAATCAATGGCCTTTTCCTTTGCGAAGGCAACCACGCCTTCCACATCCTTCGCCGCAATATCTACGCAGGTCGCGTCCTTAGCAATGCCGCCGTTGCCGGGCAGCGCATACAGCTCCGTCACCTGTGGATTTTCTTTGATTTTCTTAATGATGGCATGCTCTCTGCCGCCACCGCCAACTACCATAATTTTCATTTTTCGCAAGCTCCTTTCCAATCTTTTCTAAATCAGTGATGGAACAATCTCATGCCTGTGAATGCCATTGCCATGCCGAATCTGTTGCAGGTTTCAATTACATTATCATCACGAATGGAGCCGCCGGGCTCTGCAATATAGCTTACGCCGCTCTTTGCCGCACGTTCAATATTGTCACCGAAGGGGAAGAATGCATCGGAGCCAAGTGCCACACCCTTGATTGTAGAAAGATATGCCTTCTTTTCTTCCTTTGTCAAAGGTTCGGGCTTTTCGGAGAACAATGTCTGCCATGTACCCTCAGCCAAAACATCCTCATAATCATCGGAAATATAAATATCAATGGTGTTATCTCTATCGGGGCGACCTACGGTGGGCAGGAAAGGCAGATTGAGAACCTTTTCATGCTGTCTCAGATGCCAGATGTCAGCTTTATTACCTGCCAGTCTGGTGCAGTGGATTCTGGACTGCTGCCCTGCACCAACGCCGATTGCCTGTCCGTCCTTTGCGAAGCAAACGGAGTTGGACTGTGTATATTTCAGTGTAATCAATGCAATAATGAGGTCGCGCTTTGCTTCCTCAGGCAGGTTCTTGTTTTCTGTTACCACGTTTTCCAGAAGTGCCTTATTGATGGCGAAGTTATTTCTGCCCTGCTCAAAGGTAATGCCGAAAACCTGTTTCTTTTCCTGCACCGCAGGCACATAGGCAGGGTCGATTTTTACGATATTATAGTTGCCCTTTTTCTTTGTTTTCAGAATTTCCAGTGCTTCCTCTGTATAGCCGGGCGCAATGATACCATCGGAAACCTCTCTTTTAATCAGCTTTGCGGTTGTTGCATCGCAGACATCACTCAGCGCAATCCAGTCCCCGAAGGAGGACATTCTGTCTGTCCCTCTTGCTCTTGCATAAGCCAATGCCAGAGGGGAATCATCCAGACCCTCGATATCATCCACGAAGCAGGCTTTTTTCAGCGCATCGCTCATGGGTGTGCCGACTGCCGCAGAGGTAGGGCTTACATGCTTGAAGGAGGTTGCCGCAGGCATGCCCAGTGCTTCCTTGATTTCCTTTACCAGCTGCCAGCTGTTGAATGCATCCAGAAAGTTGATGTAGCCGGGTCTGCCGCAGAGGATTTCGATGGGCAGATCGCTGCCGTCCTCCATAAAGATTTTCGCAGGCTTCTGGTTTGGATTACAGCCATATTTCAATTCAAATTCTTTCATTTGCCAAAAACTCCTTTCTTCCCTGTTCTGCCAACAATGCTTACACGTTTTTGTTAATCATTCTATTTTCAACCGCACCTGTTTTCAGGTCTGTGAAGCGTACATAGATGGAAATTTTGTTCTGCTCATTCAGATTTCCCCAGATTTCCTTTGTCCAGGCATCAATATCGTTGGGGATGCTTGCACGTTCGGGCTCGCCTGTAAAGGTGGGTAGAGGGCTGCCGTCGCCCATATAGGTATGCAGGAAATGCCCTACTCCGGCGATTGCCTTATAGGAATAGGTGAATCTGTTGCAGGCTGTGCCGGCTTCATCCGCACTTTTCAGGATACTCATTTTATATGTAAAATCATTTTCTGCGAAGGTCAGCATGCCGCTGATTCTGGGTGTCCAGTTCGGTGCATCGGGTTCAAATTCTCTGGTTTCCAGTGCATCCTCAAAGGATTTGCCCGCAACAACAAAATCACGGATGGTATCTGTCTGGTCGCCGTTTGTCACAATCAGCTTGCCATCCAGCTTACGGATGGGCGCATAGATAATCAGAGAAGGGTCCTCCACCTTGGATGCATCGAAGGGATAAATCATAACATCCTCACCCTCCTCCTTGAAGATACGGTTGCGGCTGTTATCGCTGCGCCCCATGATGAAATAAGCCACTGCCGCCTTTGTGCCATCCTCTGTTTTGCCGATGACAATGCCGCGACCCACATAGCTGTTATCCTTTACCAAGTCCTTCATGGTATCCTTTTTATATACATTCATGCTTTTTTACTGTCCTTTCTGCAGTCTTGCTGCCACCATTTCCACTGCCTTAGGCAGAAGAATCCATTCCGCCTGCTCCATGACTCTTCTTTGCAGTACCTCAGGGGTATCCCCTTCTTCGATTTCCACTGCCTTCTGCAAAATGATTTCGCCGCCATCGGGGATTTCATTTACATAATGCACCGTTGCACCTGTTACCTTTACGCCGTATTCCAGTGCCGCCTCGTGCACATGCAGCCCATAGAAGCCCTTACCGCAGAAGGAAGGAATCAGAGAGGGATGCACATTAACGATACGCTTGGGATATGCAGCTGTGAAGTTTTCGCTGAGGATGGACATAAAGCCTGCCAGAACAATCATATCAATGCTGTTTTTCGCAAGAATCGCCTTCACGGCTTCCTCATACGCAAGCTGTGTTTCAAATTCCTTGCGCTTTACCACAACAGAAGGGATATTGTTTTCTGCCGCTCTTGTCAGTGCATAAGCCTTATCATTGCTTGCCAGCACCAATGCGATTTCGCCGCTGGGGATTTCCCCTCTTTTTGCCGCATCAATCAGTGCCTGTAAATTTGTGCCGCCGCCGGAAACGAATACGGCAATCCTTGTCTTAGACAATGACAACACCTTCCTCGGAGGCGATGATTTCGCCCATAATATACGCATCCTCACCGTTTGCCTTCAGAATTTTCAGCGCCTTTTCCGCATCCTCTTTTGCAATAACCACACTCATGCCAACGCCCATGTTGAAGGTGTTGTACATATCTCTTTCAGGGATGTTGCCCTTTTCCATAATCAGTTCAAAAATGGGGGGTGTTTTCAGGCTTGCCTTATTGATTTTCGCACCAAAGCCCTTGGGGATAGATCTGGGAATATTTTCATAGAAGCCGCCGCCTGTGATATGAGAAACAGCCTTTACCTTCACTTCTTCAAACAGCGCCAGCATAGGCTTTACATAAATCTTTGTGGGTGCAAGCAGTGCTTCACCGATGGATTTGCCGCCCAGTCTTTCCAAAGGTGTTTTGATATCCGCATTTTCTACATCCAGCACACGACGCACCAGAGAGAAGCCGTTGGAATGTACGCCGCTGGAGGGCAGAGCCAAAATTACATCGCCCTCTTTGATGGTTTTGTTGTTCAGAATTTTATCCTTATCGACAACGCCCACGGAGAAGCCTGCCAAATCGTATTCATCCTCGGGATAGAAGCCGGGCATTTCCGCTGTTTCACCGCCAATCAGTGCCGCACCGGACTGCACACAGCCTTCTGCCACGCCGCTAACGATGGAGGCAATCTTTTCGGGGAAGTTTTTGCCGACTGCGATATAGTCTAAGAAGAACAGGGGCTTTGCACCAACACAAATGATATCGTTTACGCACATAGCCACGCAGTCAATCCCTACGGTATCATGCTTATCCATCAGAAATGCCAATTTCAGCTTTGTGCCAACGCCGTCTGTACCGCTGACCAGTACGGGTTTTGTGATGCCTGTCATATCCAATTCAAACAGACCGCCGAAGCCGCCGATATCACCCATTACCCCTGCGGACATGGTCTTTGCGATATGCTCCTTCATCAGCTCCACTGCTTTATACCCTGCTGTAATATCTACACCTGCTGCTTTATAGCTTTCACTATGGCTTTTCATTCTTTTTCTCCTCTCGCTTTGTCCTTATATTTTTTATATGAAATAACTTATTTTGCGTATTTTTCTTCCAGTGCCTTATTCTTTGCCAGAACCTTTTCGGCTGCTTCTTTTCTTGCATTGTCCAGCTTTTCTGCCAGAGCCGCATCCTCTACAGCCAGAATCTGGATTGCCAGAAGCGCTGCGTTTTCCGCACCGTCAATGGCTACGGTTGCAACAGGAAGTCCCCCCGGCATCTGTACGGTGGAAAGCAGAGCATCCAATCCATCCAATGTGGAGGATTTGATAGGGATACCAATTACAGGAAGGGTTGTATTTGCCGCCATGGCACCTGCCAGATGTGCCGCCTTTCCTGCTGCCGCAATGATGGCACCAAAGCCATTTGCCCTTGCGCCCTTTGCAAATTCGCTTGCCTCTACAGGCGTTCTGTGTGCAGAATAAACGTGCGCCTCAAAAGGAACACCGAATTTCTCCAGAGTTGCCATCGCTTTTTCCACTACAGGCAGATCACTGTCACTGCCCATAACGATACCAATTTTCTTCATGGGTTACCTCCTCAAAAAATCTAAAACATCCTGTCTTTTTTCCCTACGGAACAAACAGAAAAAGGCAGTCCGATTCCGCATTACTTTCGTATTACAGAAACAGACTGCCCAGACGGTCGACAAAAAGCAGTTCTGCACTGCTTAATTTTCTTAAGTCCTTTGCTCCCCTGTGGTTGCCCACCTGTTCCGTCAGTTGCAAAAAACCGCATAAATTTACAAATTTAGTCTAACACAACGAAATTGCAGTGTCAACAAATTCCCAAAACACTTTCTCTTGTAACGGAAAATTCCGAAAAAACTATATCTTGACACTACTATTCCTTTATGATATAGTATTGAAGATTTAGATAAAAATAAGTTTGGAACCAAGTTAGCGACGAAAGGAGAGAAGACAGTGGACTATATTCTAGCGAATGCAACTGTATTTGTTCATGGCAAATTCATGAAATCCAACGTATTTATCGCCAACGGTATGATTCACGAAATTTCCAACCGCACACCTCAGGCAGATTGTTCCGTTTATGATTTAAACGGTTGCTTTGTTTTTCCCGGTTTTATTGATGTTCATGTGCATCTGAGAGAGCCGGGTTTTTTTTATAAGGAGACCATCAAAAGCGGCAGCCTTGCGGCGGCACATGGGGGCTATACGGCGGTCTGCGCCATGCCGAACCTGAACCCTGTCCCTGATTGTCGGGAAAATCTGGAGGTGCAGCTAAAGGCAATCCGCGAAACCGCCTGCATTCAGGTTGTCCCCTACGGCACAATTACGGTAGGCGAAAAAGGCGAGGAATTGGCGGCGTATGACGAAATCGTCAACGATGTCTGCGCCTTTTCTGATGACGGGCGTGGTGTGCAAAATGATGAAATCATGCGTGAAGCAATGAAAAAAATCAGCACTTACAACAAAATTGTTGCCGCACACTGCGAGGATAATTCCCTGCTTGCGGGCGGCTATATTCATAAGGGCGAATATGCACAGGCACATGGGCATCGTGGTATCTGCTCCGAAAGCGAATGGAAGCAGATTGAGAGAGATTTGCAGCTGGTAAAGGAAACCGGCGTGAAATATCATGTCTGCCACATCTCTACAAAGGAAAGCGTGGCACTCATCCGCAAGGCAAGGGCAGAGGGTCTGGATGTGACCTGCGAAACCGCACCACATTATCTGACCATGAACGATTCCATGCTACAGGAGGACGGACGCTTTAAAATGAATCCCCCCATCCGCAGCGAGGAGGACAGAGAAGCACTGATTGCCGGTATTCTCGACGGCACGATTGGTATGATTGCGACAGACCACGCTCCCCACTCCGCAGAGGAAAAGAGCAGAGGTCTGGAAAAGAGCCTGATGGGTGTAGTCGGTCTGGAAACTGCCTTCCCCATTCTGTATACCAAGCTGGTGAAAACAGGCGTGCTTTCTCTGGAAAAGCTCATCGAGCTGATGCATACCAATCCCAGAAACCGCTTCTGTGTCGGCACACCTCTGGAAGAAGGACAGCCTGCCAGCCTGACGGTTTACGATTTGGATAAGGAATACACCATCAACCCCGATGACTTCCTGAGCATGGGCAGAGCAACACCCTTCGCAGGAGAAAAGGTTTTTGGTGCCTGCAGGCTGACAATGTATCACGGCAGCATTGCATGGAAGGATGAAACACTGTAAAATAGAAACAGATAGAAATAGCTATATAAATGAAACAGCTATATAATAGGTATAAACAGGTAAAAAGAACATGAGGAGGAACAAAACATTATGCCAAAGAGAACAGACTTAAAGAAAATTCTGATTATCGGCTCCGGCCCCATTGTCATCGGTCAGGCGGCAGAGTTTGACTATGCAGGCACACAGGCGTGTCTGGCTTTGAAGGAAGAGGGCTTTGAGGTTGTATTAGTCAATTCTAACCCTGCAACCATCATGACAGATACCACTATTGCGGATAAGGTTTATATGGAACCACTGACTCTGGAATATGTTGCAAAAATCCTGCGCTACGAAAGACCTGATGCCATCGTTCCCGGTATCGGCGGACAGACAGGGCTGAATTTGGCAATGCAGCTTGAGAAAAAAGGCATTTTGAAGGAATGTCAGGTAGAACTTCTGGGGACTCCTATCGATAGCATCGAACGTGCGGAGGACCGTGAGCTGTTTAAGGAAATGTGCCAATCCATCGGTGAGCCCGTTATCCCCTCTCAGATTACTTATTCCGTAGAAGAAGCTATCACAGCAGCAAATGAAATCGGTTATCCCGTTGTGCTGCGTCCTGCCTTCACACTGGGCGGCACAGGCGGTGGCTTTGCCAATAACGAAGCTGAGCTGGTGGAAATCATGAAGCATGCGCTGAAGCTTTCCCCTGTACATCAGGTTTTGGTAGAAAAGAGCGTAAAGGGCTATAAGGAAATTGAATTTGAGGTTATGCGTGACGGTACCGATCATGCCATCACCATCTGCGGTATGGAAAACATTGACCCCGTTGGTGTGCATACAGGCGACTCCATCGTTGTAGCACCCATCCTCACACTGAATGACCATGATTTTACCATGCTGCGTGATTCTGCACTGAAAATCATCAAGGAATTGAAAATCGAAGGCGGCTGCAATGTGCAGTTCGCACTGAACCCCAATTCCTCCGAATATTACTTAATCGAAGTAAACCCCCGCGTTTCCCGTTCCTCTGCACTGGCATCCAAGGCAAGCGGCTACCCTATCGCAAGAGTTACCGCAAAAATTGCTGTCGGCATGACATTGGATGAAATCAAGCTGGGCGAAACAACCGCAAACTACGAGCCTGCTCTGGATTACATCGTGGCAAAAATGCCTCGTTTCCCCTTCGATAAATTCGCAACTGCCGCAAATACACTTTCCACACAGATGAAAGCAACCGGCGAGGTTATGGGTATTGGGCGCACACTGGAGGAATGTCTGCTGAAATCCATTCGTTCCTTGGAAATCGGCGTTTGCCATCTGTATATGCCGAAATTCGATACCATGTCCAACGAGGATATGCTAAGCTATATTGCAACAAGCCCCGATGACCGCATTTATGCCATCGCACAGCTGATTCGCAATGGCGTTTCTCTGCATGAAATCTTCAAGGCAACCATGATTACGGAATATTTCCTGGAATCCTTCAAGAAGATTGTCGATTACGAAACTACTCTGGCAGAAAATGTCGGCAACAAGGAAATTCTGACAACGGCAAAGAAAATGGGCTTTTCCGACCAGTATATCGCAAAGCTGTGGAAGCAGGATGAGGTTGCGGTTTATAGCCTGAGAAAGGAAATGAACCTGTTCCCCGTTTATAAAATGATTGAAACAAGCGGCTGCGGCGGCTACATCCCCTACTTCTACTCCACCTATGAGAAGGAAAACGATTCCCGCATCAGTGATAAGAAGAAGATTATCGTGCTTGGCTCCGGTCCCATCCGTATCGGGCAGGGTGTCGAATTTGACTACTCCACTGTACACGCGGTAACCACCATCAAGAAGTTCGGCTATGAATCCATCATCATCAATAACAACCCCGAAACCGTTTCCACAGACTACACCACAAGTGATAAGCTGTACTTTGAACCTCTGACGGTTGAGGATGTTATGAACGTGGTAGAGCTGGAGCAGCCTTTGGGTGTAATTGCATCCCTCGGCGGGCAGACTGCCATCAACCTTGCAGAGCCTCTGATGAAACGCGGCGTAACCATCATCGGTACAGATGTTGCGGCAATTGAAAAGGCAGAAAACAGAGACTCCTTTGAGCATATCATGAATCAGCTGAACATCCCTCAGCCCAAGGGACAGGCTGTTACCAATATCGAAGCAGGCGTAAAGGCTGCGGCAGAAATCGGCTATCCTGTTCTGGTGCGCCCCTCCTATGTTCTGGGCGGACGTGCCATGCAGATTGTTGCGGATGAAAATCAGCTGAGAACCTATCTGAAAACAGCTGTAGCGATTAACGAGGATCAGCCTGTTCTGGTTGATAAATATATTCAGGGTAAGGAATTGGAGGTAGACGCTGTTTGTGACGGCTACGATGTATTCGTACCCGGCATCATGGAGCATGTAGAGCGTACCGGTGTTCACTCCGGCGACTCCATCTCCGTATACCCTACCTTCTCCGTATCCAATACGGCAAAGGGCAAAATTCTGGAATACACCAAAAAGCTGGGTCTTGGCATTGGCATCATCGGTCTGTTCAATATCCAGTTCATCGTGGATAAAGAGGATAATGTATACGTTATCGAGGTAAACCCTCGTTCCTCCAGAACGGTTCCCTTCCTTTCCAAGGCAACCGGCTATTCTCTGGCAGATATCGCAACACTGGTTATCCTTGGCAAAACACTGAAGGAACAGGGCATCTTCGGTCTGTATCCCGATGAAAAGCAGAGATGGTATGTAAAGGTTCCCGCCTTCTCCTTCTCCAAGCTGCACGGCATGGATACCTACCTCTCCCCCGAAATGAAATCCACAGGGGAAGCCATCGGCTATGATAATAAGCTGAACAGAGCATTGTATAAAGCATTGCAGGCATCCGGCATGAATATCCAGAACTATGGTACGGTTCTGGCAACCATTGCGGATAAGGACAAGGAAGAAGCACTGCCCCTGATTCGCCGCTTCTATGAGCTGGGCTTCAATATTGAAGCAACAAAGGGTACTGCCGATTTCCTGAAGGAGCACGGCATTCGCACCAGAACCAGAAAGAAGCTGTCCGATGGCAGTGAGGAAATCTTTGATTCCATCCGTCAGGGCTATGTAAGCTATGTTATCAACACAAGAGATATTCATTCTGCGGCAAGCAACAGCGATGGGCAGGAAATCCGCCAGTGTGCCGTTGAAAATAATGTAACTGTTTTCACAGCGCTGGATACCGTTCGCGTGCTTTTGGATGTTCTGGAAGAAACCACTCTGGGTATTTCCACGATTGATGCGTAAGGAGGTTCTCTCTTGAAACAATCTGTTTTTACAATACAAAGCAATGAAAAACTGACTGAAAGCGTCTGCAAAATGGTTCTGGCAGGGGATACCTCTGCCATTACCGCCGCAGGTCAGTTTGTGAATATTCAATTAAAGGGCTTTTTTCTGCGCCGCCCCATTTCCGTCTGCGATTATGACGAAAATACACTGACGATTCTTTATAAAATCGTCGGCAAAGGCACAGAGGCCATGAGCAAAATGAAAGCCCCCCATAAGCTGGACATTCTGACAGGCTTAGGCAATGGCTACGATACCTCCAAGAGCGGAGACAAGCCCCTGTTGATTGGCGGCGGCGTAGGCGTTCCCCCGATGTATCGCTTGGCAAAAAATTTGCTTGCAGAGGGGAAAAAGCCCATCGTCATTCTCGGCTTTAATACAAAGGATGAAATTTTTTACGCTGAGGAATTTGAAAAGCTGGGTGTAAAGGTGCATATCGCAACGGCGGACGGCTCTGTCGGCACAAAGGGCTTCGTTACGGATGTGGTAAAAACCATTCCCGATTACACCTATTTCTATACCTGCGGTCCCGAGCCAATGCTGAAAGCCCTTTCCGCTGTTACTGAAACAAGCGGTCAGCTCAGCTTTGAGGAACGCATGGGCTGTGGCTTTGGTGCCTGCATGGGCTGCTCCTGCAAGACAAAATACGGCAATAAGCGCATCTGCAAGGATGGCCCCGTTCTGGTAAAGGAGGAAATTATATGGTAAACACAAAGGTGACACTCAGCGGCATCACGCTGGATAACCCCGTTATTCCTGCCAGCGGTACCTTCGGCTATGGCTATGAATTTGCAGAGCTTTACGATATCAATATTCTCGGTACATTCTCTTTTAAGGGAACAACAAGGGAGCCACGCTTTGGCAACCCCACGCCCCGTATCGCGGAATGTACCGCAGGAATGATTAACTCTGTCGGTCTGCAGAACCCCGGTGTAGAGAAGGTCATTTCCGAGGAACTGCCTAAGCTGAAAAAATGCTTTCATAAGCCTGTCATTGCCAATGTCAGCGGCTTTTCCATCGAAGAATACGCAGAAACCTGTGCTTTATTAGATAAGGAACCGCAGGTCGGGATTCTGGAGGTTAATGTATCCTGCCCGAATGTGCATCATGGCGGCATGAGCTTTGGCACAGACCCTGCCGCAGCGGCAGCCGTTACCAAGGCAGTGAAGGCAGTCACCACAAAGCCTGTCTATATCAAGCTGACACCCAATGTGACCGATATTGTTTCCATCGCAAAGGCTTGCGAGGAGGCAGGTGCAGACGGGATTGCGCTCATCAACACAATGATGGGTATGCGCATTGATTTGAAAACCAAAAAGCCTGTAATTGCAAATAAAATGGGCGGCTTTTCCGGCAGTGCTATCTTCCCCGTTGCTGTTCGCATGGTCTATCAGGTGGCTGAGGCAGTCAACATTCCTGTGATTGGCATGGGCGGCGTTTCCTCTGCGGAGGATGTCATTGAAATGATGCTTGCCGGCGCAACTGCCGTAGAAATCGGCGCGGCAAATCTGGTTGACCCCTTCATCTGCAAAAAAATCATCGAGGATTTGCCTCGTGTTATGGAAAAATACAATATCAAGGATTTAAACGACATCATTGGAGGTGCCCATAAATGAGTAAGGATGTAATCATTGCCTGCGATTTTAACAGCAAGGCAGATTTGATGACATTTTTAGATAAATTTGAAAACGAAGACAGAAAGCCTTTCTTAAAGGTCGGCATGGAACTGTTCTATGCGGAAGGTCCTGCCATCGTAAAGGAAATCAAGGCAAGAGGACATAAGATTTTCTTGGATCTCAAACTGCATGATATCCCTAATACCGTAAAAAAAGCCATGGCGGTTCTCTCTGCTCTGGATGTAGATATCTGCAACCTGCATGCGGCAGGTACAGCGGCAATGATGGAAGCGGCTCTGGAAGGCTTGACAAGAGCGGACGGCACACGCCCCCTGCTCATTGCCGTTACACAGCTGACCTCTACCAGCGAGGAACGGATGCAGAAGGATCTTCTGATTGACCGCCCTCTGGATGAGGTTGTTATGCACTATGCAAAAAATGCGAAGGATGCCGGTCTGGATGGCGTTGTCTGCTCCCCTCTGGAGGCAGGCAAGGTAAAAGCAGTCTGCGGCGATGCCTTCCTCACCGTAACCCCCGGCGTACGCTTTGCCGATGGCGAGGTGGGCGATCAGGTGCGTGTGACGACACCTGCAAAGGCAAGAGAGCTTGGCTCTGATTACATCGTGGTCGGCAGACCTATCACACAGGCAGCTGACCCCGTTCAGGCATATCACAGATGTATTCGCGAATTTTTAGGAGGAGAAGTAGAATGAATATCAAAGAACAGATTGCAAAAGACCTGCTGTCCATCGGTGCAGTTTTCCTGCGTCCCGAAGACCCCTTCACATGGGCAAGCGGCATCAAAAGCCCCATTTACTGCGATAACAGACTGACACTGACCTCTGTAGAGGTAAGAAATCATGTAGAAAATGCGCTGGCAGAAACCATCAAAAGAGAATACCCCGATGCCGAGGTGCTGATGGGTACCTCCACTGCAGGCATTGCACATGCTGCCATCACAGCACACCTGCTTGACCTGCCCATGGGATATGTTCGCTCCGGTGCAAAGGATCATGGCAGACACAACCAGATTGAAGGCAGACTGGAAAAGGGACAGAAGGTTGTTGTCGTGGAAGACCTGATTTCCACCGCAGGCAGCTGCATTGAGGTTGTAAACGTGCTGCGCGAAGCAGGTGCAGAGGTTCTGGGCGTTGTCAGCATCTTCACCTATGGTCTGCAGAAGGGGCTGAACAGACTGGCAGAAGCAAATGTAAAAAATGTGAGCCTTTCCAATTTTGATGCTGTGGCAGAGGTTGCCGCAAAGGAAGGCTATATCAAGGAATCCGACATCGCACGTCTGTTGAAATTCCGCAGTAACCCGAGCGATGAAAGCTGGAGGGAGATGTAAGCATGAGAAGCCTCATTGATATTGTAGACCTGACGGTAGAAGAAATCGATGATTTGATTGCCACCGCCAATGATATCATTGCAAATCCCGATAAATATGCAGAAAAGTGCCACCGCAAAAAACTGGCGACGCTCTTTTTTGAGCCTTCCACCCGTACACGTCTGAGCTTTGAAGCGGCTATGCTGGAGCTTGGCGGCAGTGTGATTGGCTTCTCCGGTGCAAGCAACAGCTCCGCCTCCAAGGGCGAAAGCGTTTCCGATACGGTGCGCGTGGTTGGCTGCTATGCCGATATTATCGCCATGCGCCACCCCAAAGAAGGCGCACCTATGATTGCATCCATGCGCTCTCCGGTACCTATCATCAATGCCGGGGACGGCGGACATAACCACCCCACCCAGACTCTGGCTGACCTCTTGACGATTCAGCGGGAAAAGGGCTCCTTTGAAAACCTGACCATCGGGATGTGTGGTGATCTGAAATTCGGCAGAACCGTACATTCTCTGATTCATGCTATGCGCCGTTATAAAGGTGTGAAATTCATCCTGATTTCCCCTGAGGAGCTGAAGGTTCCGGAATACATCATTCAGGAATTAGACCATGAGGGCATCCCCTATGAGGAAACCACAAGCCTTGAGGATGCAATGCCCTCTCTGGATATTCTCTATATGACAAGGGTACAGCAGGAACGCTTCTTCAACGAAGCGGACTATGTCCGTTTGAAGGACAGCTATATTCTGAATCCGGATAAACTGGCAACCGCAAAAAAGGATCTCTGCATCATGCACCCCCTGCCCCGTGTCAATGAAATTTCCGTTGCAGTGGATGATGACCCCAGAGCCTGCTATTTCAAGCAGGTGCTGAACGGCAAATATATTCGCATGGCTTTGATTCTGAAATTACTGGAGGTGGCGTAACATGATGAAGGTAACCGCAGTCAGCAACGGTGTGGTCATTGACCATATCACCGCAGGCAAATGTATGAAGCTGTATCAATTTCTGGATTTAGACCACGTTGATGCAACCATTGCGCTGATTAAAAATGCGCCCAGCCAGAAAATGGGCAAAAAGGATATCATTAAAATTGATACCGAGCTGGAACTGGATTTGGATGCTCTGGGCTATATTGACCCCAACGTAACCATCAATATCGTAAAGGACGGCGTTTGTGTGAAAAAGATGCATCCGCAGCTGCCTGAACGGCTGACGAATATCATCCAGTGCAAAAACCCCCGCTGCATCACCTCTGTGGAGCAGGAAATTCCCCATATCTTCAAGCTGACAAACAGGGAAAAGGGCGAATATCGCTGCATCTACTGCGAATCCAAGGCAAAAAATTAACCTAAGTCGAAATCAGGATTTCGACTTGTTTAAAAAAGGGTATCGACACAGTCGATACCCTTTTTCTCATTCTTCTATTTTATTCTGTTCCTTTTGCAGCTTATTCCGCTGAAGCCCATAAATCACCAATAAAATAATCCCCAGAAATCGACCGCCTCTGCCGAGCAGCAGAAAAACAATCGGCAGAATCATTCCCTTCCACCATTCCTCTTTTTGGGCAAGCCGCCATTCCAGATAGCAGATTGCAGCATAAATCAGAAGCATCACCAAAATAATTGCACATATATAAATAGTACCGGACATCCGAAATGCATCTAACGTGCTCATAAAAATCCCCCTTTCTGCCTTTCCTATATCGAACATATCATAGTTTCCGCGAAAAAGCAATCCTTTCCCCGTTTTCTTTATGATACATTCCCCTTTTTCTGCATAAACTGTTATGAAAAACCTATAGGGAGCGTTTCCATGCAGAATCCGTATGTAAAATATCTGAAAACAAAAAACGGCTACTTTTATCTTTTTTATTATGAACACGGCAATATTTTCTGTCGCAGCTTTTCCCATGACGGCTGGACAGTGCCACAGAAAATTGCAGAAAAAGCCTCTCCTGTTTTTTCCGTCTGCCAATATGAAGCCATCACCTATCTGCTATATTCCGGCGGCGAAGGACAGCTTTATCTGGCATCCTCTGCCGATTTTACCAACTGGGAGCATCGCCCCCTTCGAAACGGCACCTCCCCCACCGACCGCACAAGGTTTTTCCTTCTGCCAAGCAAGGAGGCCTTCCATATTATTTACCACCTGCCAACAGAAGCAACCGACGTGGATTCCCTTGTTTACAGCGTCTTTCGCAATGGGCAATGGGAAAAGCCCTATCAGATTGACCGCTTCCTGCCGTTGAAGCAAACACCCTTCCTCGCCAGACGGCTGAGTGATGCGCATATCATCTTGTATTACCGTACCGGCAGAAACGTCCTCAGCGCAAGAGAAATGCTCTTGACCCCCTATACCATCGGCAGTGTCACACCGCTGATTCAGACCCCCACTCCCTGCACCGACCTCTCCATCATCAACGATACCGAAAGAATCCATATTCTCTATATTGTCCGCAATATGTTCCGCACGCAGGTGGTCTATCAATATAAGCATACCGCCGCCATCAGCACGCCGCGCATCCTCTGGGAGGATACGAACTGCGAAAACTGCCTTGCCTATCAGGAAAACGGCAGACTGATTCTCATGTGGACGGCAAACGGACAGCCATTTCGCTGTATTTCCGAAAACGGCGGTGCCTCCTTCGGCGCGGTGGAGCGTTATATGGAAAAATTCCCTGCCTACTGCATAAAAGGCGAGCTGCTCGGCGCAAATGATGCAGCACTGAACGCGGCGGAATGCTATGGCAACGGACAGCATAGCTTTCTGCCTGCGGTGTTTGCCCCCTCTCCCCTGCCCGAAGCACCAAAGGCGGCAAAGCAGGCGGAGGAAGATGACTATTCCAAGGCGTACACCGCGTTGCAGGCATCCCACAAAAAGCAGATAGAGGAATTTTCCGTTCTTCTGGAGCAAAGAAGTGATGAAATTGCCGCTGTCAATGCTCGTTGGAAGGCACAGCTTGAAAAAATGGAGCAGGAGCTTTCCTCTCTCCGCATGGAAAATGCGCAGCTGCGACAATCCTCCCTTCCGGAACAAGCCGAGAAGGAATCCTGATTTTTTGCATACAAAAAGCCCTCCCTACGTTTTTTCGTAGTCGAAGGCTTTTTTGTCTTTCTTATTCGGGTGCCGTTTCGTCCTGCTGTACCCTTCTCTGAATTTCTCCTGCAAAATCCGCTACTGCAAAGGCATCTGTGCAGAAGGTATCAGAATCTGTAATCACTGCGCCGACCCTTGCCATATCCTCCATATTCACGCGCTGGATCTCCGCCGTATTGGAGGAACAGCAATCCTCAATGATGAGAATGTTATAATCCAGAGAAAGCCCATCATAGCAGGAGGTACGGATGCAGTTCGGGGTGGTTGTTCCTGTCAGAATCACGGTTTTCACTCCCAGACGGCGCAGAATCAAATCCAGCTCTGTCTGGAAAAAAGCGGAAAAACGAGGCTTTATAATTGTATAATCCCCATTCTGCGGCGTAAATTCCGCAGGCACCTCGATAGATAACGCGCCCGTGCTGTTGGGCGCAAGGTAACGATTGCCGCCAAGCCAGCTGTCATAGCGTGTAAATTCCACATCACTGCCGTTTCTGCGATAAATGCGGTTCACGAAGAATACCGGAATCCCTCTTTCTCTCGCCTTGCGAATCACCCTGCCGCAGGCAGGCACGCTTTTTGCCGCCTCCTGAATACACAGGGGAGATTCCTTGCTGATAAATGCATTCTCCATATCAATCACAACCAGTGCTGTTGTTTTCCAATCCATATTTATTTCTCCTTTCACATTGTCCTTTCAGCAATACTACCATATTTTTCTCTCTGCGGCTACCCCTTCTTTTTTCTGAGAAATGCACCATTTGTCCCCTTTGCAATATATTGAAAGTATCAAACTCTGCAAAGGAGGTCCTTTCCATGAACCCCATTGTTTCTCTGGAGGATGTCAGCCTCCGCTACCACAGCATCGGCGGAGAAACCTCTGCTGTGTCTCATCTGAGCCTTTCCGTCCAAGCGGGCGAATTTATATCCATTGTCGGGCCTTCTGGCTGCGGCAAATCCACAATTCTTTCCATGCTGGCAGGACAGCTTGCTCCTTCCGAAGGGAGCATTTATATCGGCGGCACGATTGGCTATATGCTCCAGAAGGATTATCTCCTGCAATGGCGGAACATTCGTTCCAATGCCCTGCTCGGCTTGGAAATCCAGAAGAAGCTGACCCCCGAAAACGTAGCCTATGTTGATACCCTGCTTGCGCAATATGGTCTCGGTGATTTTAAAAACAGCTTGCCCAACCAGCTTTCAGGCGGCATGCGTCAACGTGCGGCACTCATCCGCACACTTGCTGTCCGTCCCGATATTCTCCTTCTGGATGAGCCGTTTTCTGCGCTGGATTATCAGACAAGGCTTTCCGTTTCGGATGAAATCGGCACGATTATCCGCGAGGAAGGAAAAACCGCCATCCTCGTCACGCATGATATTTCCGAAGCCATCAGCCTTTCTGACCGCGTGGTGGTGCTCTCCAAGCGTCCTGCACACCTGAAAAAAATCTTCCCTATTCAGTTTTCCACCGAAAACCATACCCCCATGCAGGCAAGAGAAGCCCCTGAATTCAAGGATTATTTCAATGCCATCTGGAAGGAGTTGGATGTTCATGTCTCATGAAAAAGAACACATTTCCAAGGAGCAGACGGCGTATCTGCGCCGCACACAAAAAAGAAAAGCCGCTGTCTGGCTTTTGCAGGCGCTTTTACTTGTTCTGTTTTTCCTTCTTTGGGAAATTGCCGCAGACTGCGGTTGGATTGACCCCTTCCTTTTCAGCCAGCCGACAGAATTATTCGCAACAGCCGTTAAAATGATTCGGGACGGTTCTCTTTTCCTGCATATCGGCACAACGCTCCGAGAAACGGTAATCGGCTTTCTTCTGGGGACAATTCTCGGCACGCTGACGGCAGTGCTGCTCTGGTGGAATCGCTTCATTTCCGATGTAGCGGAGCCGTATCTCGTGGTTCTCAATTCTCTGCCGAAAACAGCACTTGCCCCCATCATCATCGTCTGGTTCGGGAATAATCAATCCTCTATCATCATCGTTGCCCTGCTCACCTCGATTGTAGTGACGATTCTTTCCGTACTGAATGGCTTCTTGCAGGTGGATGAGGACCAGATTAAGCTGATTCGCATTTTCGGCGGCACAAAACGGCAGGTACTCACAAAGGTCGTTTTCCCTGCGAATATTCCCTGCATCCTCAATGCGCTGAAAATCAATGTCGGACTTTCCTTTGTCGGGGTCATCGTCGGAGAATTTCTCGTCGCACAGGATGGTCTGGGCTTTTTGATTGTCTATTCCTCGCAGACCTTCGCCATGCGCGTAGTGCTGCTTTCGGTTGTCATTCTGGCAATCCTCTCCGCTCTGATGTATCGTGCCATTTCCCTTCTGGAAAAACAGTTTCACAAATGGCAGGGATAAAAAAATGGTGTGCCCCGATAAGAAACCTTGTATACTGAAATGCTGAAAGCTACGGCTACTGCATCAGCTCCCCCTGACAGCCTAAGCCAAAGGATGCCTGTGGGAAATCTCCATGTATCCGCAGTGCTTCCGCTATTTCATTTTCCTCCTGTTTTCTAGTCGGGACACACCTAAACATACTTCTTATTTTCTTTTTATTTTATACGCCCTGCAAGGGGCAATCTGCCTTTTCGCAATAGCGTTCCAAAACAGCAATCAATTCTTCCCACACCAGCGGCTTCGGCAAATATGCCGTCATGCCTGCCGCTTTGATTTTTTCGATATCTCCCGAAGAAATACTTGCCGTTACCGCAAAAATCGGAATCCGTTCGGCATCCGACCGATTCAGACTACGGATACGTCTGGTTGCAGTCAGCCCATCCATCTCCGGCATCATTACATCCATCAGAATCATATCAAAGCTGTTTTCGGGCGCATTTTTGAAAAGCTCCAATGCATCTTTTCCATTTTCCGCCTTGGTGACAACTGCACCTGCCTCTGTCAGTATATATTCCGCAATTTCTAGATTCAACGTATTATCATCTGCCAAAAGGATATTCACACCGGAAAGACTTGCTAATTTCTTCTGCTGCGCTGCCTCCCTCGGCTTTTCAAATGGCAGCTCCAGTATAAAAGTGGAGCCCTTCTGCAGTTGGCTTTCCGCTGTGATGGTTCCGCCCATGCGGTCAACCAGACCCTTTACGATTGCCATGCCCAAGCCGCTGCCCTGATATTTTGTGCGCGCACTTTCCTTTTCCTGCGTAAAAGGCTCAAATAGCAGTGTATCAATGAATTCCTGCGACATTCCCTCGCCGGTATCACTGATTTTGATTTGCAGAACCACCTGCGTCTCTGTTTCGCGCAGAAGCGTAATTTGGGTCGCAACCAAGCCGCCTGCCTGCGTATAGCGAATAGCATTGGTGTAAAGATTGAAAAGGATTTTCTTGATATGATAGGGGCTGCCAATCAGATCCTGCTCACATGCCGCCTGCACCTGAAAGGAGAACTCCAGGCCGTTATCCGGAAAAAGATTTTTGCTGTTTTCCATCGTTTCTCTGCAAAGCAACGCAAGCCGAAGCGGAATCCGCTCCATCTGTATATTACCGGACTGCATCTCATTCATATCCAGCACATTATTCGCAAGGGAAAGCAGTGCCGATGCAGATTTCTCTATCTTTTCTACATTTTCCAGCACCTTTGCAGTATCCGCAGGGTTGCTCTCGATGATGTGTGCCATTCCCAGAATTCCATTGATGGGCGTGCGGATATCATGCGACATATTGTGCAGAATCTGCGCGCGTGCTGCCGCAATCTTCCCTTCTGCCTCCAGCTTGGAAATCTCCTGTATCGCATTTTTATTTTTCTGCTGTAAATGTCCGATAACACAGATATTGGCAATCAAGCCTAACAGAACAATGATTAGCTTATCTCTGTTGATTGGTTCAAAATAAATCCAGCTATGGTCTATGGAAAAAAAGAACATAGAATAAAGCAAGGTCAGGATGCCGCACAGCGTCCCCACAAGATAGCCACACTGCACCAGAACCGCCGATAAGAACACAAATAATATAATATTAGGATTGGGAATGTTGAACCTATACACAGCTGCACACAGCAAAAGCTGTATTGCGCACAATAATGCACATTCCCTCCCCCTGCTTAAGCTCTTTTTCATCTTCATTACCCCTTTTTAAAATGTAAAAAGCTGTTCGCACAGGATTTTATTTTAATCTCTGTTACTCAAAATTTGCACCACAATACAGTACAATTATACTGGCTTTTTGCACAATTTTCCAGTATAAATTGTTCTTTTTTTAAAACATTATCGTTATTTGGCTGATTATTAAAGAATTTTAATCATTAGACTGCAAAGAAAGCTTCCCCTCCTGCCAAACGCCGTAAACCTCCTCCAGAAGCGTAAACGGCTGTGCGCCGCGGAAGATTTCCGTCATTTTCTTTTCAAAGCTATCCGCTGCATCTGTTTCCACCAGAACGATAAATTCCACCTGCTCCGTATAAATCGTATCAAACAGCTCATGCCCATCCTGCAGAATTTCATACTGCACCTTTCCCGAATCGGGATATGCTGCCAGAACGGAATATTTCCGATACAAAACCAGCTCCGCAATCCCTGCCGCAAGCAGTCCCTCCTTCGCAGAATGACCATACGCACGCACCAAACCGCCTGTTCCCAGAAGTGTGCCGCCAAAATAACGCGTCACCACAATCGCCGTATCCTTGATATCCTCACCCTTCAGCACGCTTAATACAGGCATCCCCGCTGTCCCCTGCGGTTCGCCGTCGTCGCTGAAACGCTGTAATTCGTTTCTCTCCCCAATCTGATATGCAAACACATTATGCGTTGCATTCCAGTATTTCTTTTTCATTTCCTCAATGAACGCCTTTGCTTCCTCCTCGGTTTTCACAGGGCGCACCGTTGCGATAAAGCGAGATTTCTTCTCCACAATCTCTGCCTCCGCCTGCGCCAGTATGGTTTTGTATTTTTTCAGCATAAAGTCACCTTTTTTTCTGTTATTTTTTTCTTTTATTTTAACATATTTCCCTGTCCGCACTCAAGTCCGCTTTTGTATGGAATTTTGTTTTTCTGTCCATCCTAAGTCTATCGAAAGGAGAGGATATCATGTTCGGACGAGAATACAGAGATCTGGCAGATTTGCTGTTAAACAACGAGCGTGCAAAGCATTTTTACAAAAGCCTGCCGCAGGATACACAGCAGATACTCACCGAAAACGGCAGTGAAATCCGCACCATGACTGCCCTGCGGCATTTCGCCAAAACTGCGCCGAAAACAGACGATTAACGAAAAAAGCGGCTGACCGAGGAGACCTCGGCTTGCCGCCTTTTTCTTGGTTCTTGGAAAATTATTTTTTATCAAAGCCCATCAGCTTTGCGCAGTTATTATAGAAAACATCCTTTATCTGTTCCTCTGTCAAGCCGCTTGTCATAACCTTCATGGCTTCGACTGCCGCAGGATGATAGGGTGCATCCGTGCCGAACATAATACGGTCAGCACCAACCTCCTCATACGCCTCTCTGATTTTAGAGGGCATCGGCATGCCGCTCATTTCCAGATACAGATTGGGATAACGCTTTGCCATTTTCAGGGTAGCATCAATATATACCCCATGTCCATGCCCCATGTGAATCATGACAAGCTTCACATCGGGATGGCGTTCTGCCAGAAGCGCAATGCTCCAGGGCAGAGAATAAGGAGGGTGTCCGCAGTGCATGAAAACAGGAATATTCAAATCCTTTGCCGCCTCCATGATGGGGTCCATCAGCTCTGCATCTGCAACATAGGCATGCTTCAGAGGATTCGCCTTAATGCCCTTGAATCCCTTATTCTGCACATAATCATAAATCATATCTACCGCCTTCTGCCCGTCATAGGGGTTAGGATATACCATCCCCACAAAGCGGTCGGGGTATTTCTCTACTGCATCCAGACAGATTTCATTCGGTTCAGAGCAAAGCAGTGTTTTTTCGATATTAAATTCATCCATCTGCGCAATCAGCTGCTCCGCGTTAATGGAAAGCTTTGCCCAGCCGCCGAATTCACCGATATGTGCGTGTGCGTCTATTTTTTTAAATTCCTTTACATCCATTTTTTTACATCTCCCTTAATTTCTGCATAATGCCTGCTTTATTGAACAATACCACCAGAACTGTCGCCAGAACAACGCCTGTAATTGTCTGCGAAGTCAGCCCCGGTACACCGCCGATGGCATACGCCCAATCGAACAGAAAAACCTTAAACACGGTATACAGAATAATCTGTACGATACCGCCCACGATGGAGCCGATCAGCCAGTTTCCTTTTCTGTTTGGCATGATTTTATCAATAAACAACCCCATGACCGTTGCCATGATGTACTTAATGATAAATGTCGGGATAACCCAGTGCATGTAGCCGCCCAGAAGGTCGGACAGCGCTGCGCCGATGCCCCCTGCCAACGCGCCCTTTCTGGTACCCAGAATCAGAACGCTCAGGAAAATCATACAGTCCCCCATGTGGGAATAGCCATGCAAAGAAGGAATCTTTACGGTATAAATCCCGATGAAGGTAATCGCTGCCATCATTGCTGTTTTTGTAATGTCTTTGACTGAATAGGTACTGCTGTTCATTTTACTTCCTCTCTTTCTTAACCCTTTCACCTTTTCTTTTGTGAAGTCTCTCTGAATTGCTTACAATTCTATCATGGAAAGATACGGTATCCAATCCCTCAGTCATAACATTCCAGAATTGTATGGGTATAATTATACAGAATGTATCGGTGCAATTTTGAATTCACTACACAATCGACTATCTTTTTTCTGTTCGTTATGTTATACAATCTGTAAAATAATTGCATATACTTAGAACCGAAAAATGCCCCCCGCATCACTCTATTGTGACACGGAGGGCACCCTCTTCACGAAACAATCATGGTTTCTATTCTTATTTTCTTTTACAGAACAACGTAGTTCCCATTTTCATCCACATCCACGGTCAGCGTTGTGCCGGGCTCTACCTCGTCGGCAATAATCTTTCTTGCCAGCAGGGTTTCCACATGACGCTGTACCAGACGCTTCAGCGGTCTTGCACCAAAGGCAGGATCATAGCCCGTTTCAATGATGTAATTCTTTGCACGCTCTGTCAGCTCGCATTTCAGCTGCTTATCCGCCAGTCTGCCATTCAGATCCTTCATAATCAGATCAATGATATGGGTGATGTTATCCTTTGTCAGCGGTTTATAGAATACAATTTCATCCAGACGGTTCAGGAATTCGGGACGGAAGGACTGCTTCAGCAATGCTTCTACTGCCGCTCTTGCGTCCGCTGTAATCTCGCCGTTGGCATCAATGCCATCCAGCAGATAAGAGGAACCAAGGTTGGAGGTCAGGATGATAACGGTATTCTTGAAATCTACCGTTCTGCCCTGCGAATCTGTGATTCTGCCGTCATCCAATACCTGCAGCAGGATATTGAATACATCTGGATGGGCTTTTTCCACCTCATCGAACAGGATAACGGAATAAGGTTTCCGACGAACAGCCTCTGTCAGCTGACCGCCCTCCTCATAGCCGACATACCCGGGAGGCGCACCAATCAGACGAGACACACTGAATTTTTCCATGTATTCGGTCATATCAATACGAACCATGTTCTTTTCATCATCAAACAGGCATTCTGCCAGTGTTTTTGCCAGCTCGGTTTTCCCGACACCCGTAGGCCCTAAGAACAAGAAGGAGCCGATTGGTCTGTTTGCACTCTGGATGCCGGCACGGCTTCTCAGAATTGCTTCGGAAACCTTTGTAACGGCTTCCTCCTGCCCGACAACTCTTTCGTGCAGAATATCCTCCAGATGCAGCAGCTTATCCCGCTCGCCCTCCATCAGCTTTGCAACAGGAATCCCTGTCCAACGCTCAATGATACGGGCAATTTCTTCTTCTGTCACCTTGTCACGCAGCAGAGTATTTCTGCCGCTGTTTTCCTCTGCGAGGTGTTCCTTCTCCTGCAATTCCTTCTGGAGCTGAGGCAGCTTGCCGTATTTCAGCTCTGCTGCCTTATTCAGGTCATATTTTCTTTCTGCCGCTTCGATTTCGGCATTGACATCTTCAATTTCCTCTCTCAGCTTCTGTACAACGCCGATGGCATCCTTTTCATTCTGCCATTTTGCCTGCAAAGCAGAGAAGTTTTCACGCATTTCAGCCAGTTCCTTCTGGATTTCCTGCAAATGCTCCTTAGACAGCTTATCGTCCTCTTTTTTCAGTGCCGCTTCTTCAATTTCATGCTGAATGATTTTTCTCTGGATGACATCCAGCTCGGTAGGCATGGAGTCCATTTCGGTACGAATCATCGCGCATGCTTCATCCACCAAGTCAATCGCTTTATCGGGCAGGAATCTATCCGAAATGTATCTGTTGGACAGGGTTGCCGCCGCAATGATTGCCTGATCCTGAATTTTTACGCCATGATAAACCTCATATCTTTCCTTCAGACCACGCAGAATAGCGATGGTATCCTCAACCGTAGGCTCATTGACCATAACGGGCTGGAACCGACGTTCCAGAGCAGGGTCTTTTTCCACATACTGTCTGTATTCATTCAGTGTAGTTGCACCGATACAATGCAGCTCACCTCTCGCCAGCATAGGCTTCAGCAGGTTGCCTGCATCCATTGCGCCGTCCGTTTTGCCTGCGCCGACAATCGTATGCAGCTCATCAATAAAGAGGATAATCTTACCTTCGCTCTTTCTGACCTCATTCAGAACGGCTTTCAGTCTCTCCTCAAATTCACCACGGAATTTTGCGCCCGCAATCAAAGAGCCCATATCCAGAGAGAAGATGGTTTTATCCTTCAGGCTGTTGGGTACATCCTCCTTGACGATACGCTGTGCCAGACCCTCCGCAATGGCGGTTTTGCCGACACCGGGTTCACCGATCAGAACAGGGTTGTTTTTCGTCTTTCTGGACAGAATACGGATGACGTTTCTGATTTCATCGTCACGCCCAATCACAGGGTCAAGCTTTTTGCTTCTTGCCTTTTCCACCAGGTCTGTGCCATATTTCTTCAAAGCATCATAGGTTGCTTCGGGAGAATCGCTCGTCACTCTGGTGTTGCCGCGAACGGTTGCCAGAATTTTCATAAAGCCGTCTCTGTCCACGTTGTACTGACGGAACAGCTCCTTCAAAGCAGCATTGGGTGCATTGACCATTGCCATAAAGATATGCTCTACAGAAACATATTCGTCCGTCATATTTTCTGCCAACTTTTCTGCCGCGGTCAGTGCTTTTTCCAAATCAACCGCAACTCTTGTTTCGCCGCCGCTGACACGAGGCAACCGTTTTACCTCATTCTCCACTGCCTGCGTCAAGCCGTTGACATTGATATTCATCTTCTGCAGCAGTCCCGGAATCAAGCCATCCTCCTGCTGGAGCAAAGCCAACAGCAAATGCTGCTGATCCAACTGCGGATTCCCATATTCAACTGCATTCGACTGGGCGTTTTGAATGGCCTCCAAAGATTTTTGTGTAAATTTCTGTAAGTTCATAACCATTCCACCTTTCAAATGTTTTTTTACAAATTCAAGTGATGGGGGATAACTCCATTCGGGCATCTCCTTATCACAAGACCTATTATATACTGTTAGCACTCTCTTGTAAAGAGTGCTAACAAAAGTTTTTTGTAAATTTTTTGTGACGAAAGCATGAACCGTTTAGACATATTTCCCCAGTCAATCCTCGATATCCATAAAATAAGAGGAAACTTTTTGCATTTTTTCGCGTCTGAATAGATGGAAGGAAAGAAGAAATCGCAATAAAAGGAGGCAAAAAGATGAAAAAGCTGCTGACATTGCTGCTTGCCGTTACCTGTGTATGCGGCTGTTCGCAAACACAAAATCCCACAGCTGAATCAAAAACAGCACGCATCCCCATGGTCATGGTGGATGGAGAGCTCTACATAGATACCGGCTATGACAGCACCATAGAAGGACGCTGCGGCGTAATGGATGGCGAAATTACGTCCACAGTCGATGGAACGGAACGCCCCATCAAGGATAACCAGTCCAACTTCGGAAAAGACATTGGCTATCAGTATGGTACATCAGAAGGCACGATTGAAATCTATCAGAATGAGAAATGGCGGATTTTCGCTACTGAGGATGTCCGAGAGCAAATCCAGTCCGAACACAAAAACGATATCATCCAGACAGAATAAGCATAGAAAAAGCCCTTTTACTTTTATGTAAAAAGGCTTTTTCGCTTTAATAAATAGCCGCCGGAGCTTCTCTGTTTAGACCTTACACCCTTGCAAGCAATCTTTCTAATCTCCACAGGAAACCGTTTTTCTGTATCTCGGATTTTGCAAACCGGATGGGATGGTCAATATAATACTGCTGCACGCCAATCTTATCTCTCCCGTTTTTCCCCTTCTTCACATAAGTACCCAAGGAGGTCAATTCTCTTGCCTTCACATTATCCATCAAAATCAAATCCAGATAGAAGGAAAACCAATCCTTATGCTCCTTGGAAAGAATCGGGGCAGCAATTTCCACCCTGCGCTGCTATTTCCTGTAGTTCTCCCACTCATCGAGCCGTAATGCTTTCGTGAATCAGCCGTTCCAGCTGCTGCGCCGCATTCTTCGCCCGCAGCTCCTGAATCAGACGGATTACACCGCTCGTCAAAATCATGGAGAAAATGATGATGGCAGTGGTGGCGTTTCTGGCAAAATTAGAGGCAAGCACAACATCGGTTGCCAAGGAAATCATCCCAAGCAAAAAAAGAATAATATGAAACGGGTTGATAAAGGCGCGACGCAAACAGCGCAGCATAGTATCCTTCTTCCGTTTTGCAAAGCTGTTTTCGCCGTATCTCCGGCGCATACCATCCACCTGTTCGGGAAACAAGCCCTGCAGGGAAGCCCCAGCAGCTTTAGCTCTCGATGGTAGCATTCGCAAGCCTACAATACTGTATTCCGTTTTTCTCATAAATCTCGAAGGTCCCCGTGACGGTTATCTCTGCGTTTAGCTCCGGATAATCGTCCGGATAGATGTACTCGTCGGTCGGAATAAAATCCAATCCCTGTGAACAGCAAGCCATCGCATCGGCAATGATGCAGGCAAAATATTGTTCCTTTGTTTCGGGGTCCTCGTAATATGCAAAAGCACCATTCATTTTAACCGTTTTCCCAATATAGTCATCAGGGGTGTAGAGCATATTGTAAACCTCAGAATAGACCATTGTACTGCTGAGCTTTGTCAGGTCAACATCAATGCCGTCTGCGCTTTGCGCAGGTGCGGAGGCAGCAGGCGCAGACTCCGATTCCTTTTCCATCGATTGATTTTGTGAAGCAGAGGCATTCGGTGTCTGATTATCGGCTGTCTCTTTATCCCCCTCACCTCCGCAGGCGACAAGAGAGCAAAGCATCAGGGCAATCAGTACTACGCAAAACAGATTTTTCATTTTCTCACACCTCCGATAGCTGTACCTGTCAGCCACGATAGACCGAAAGCGACAATCTGAACAGCAACGATTGTTGAGCCTACCGGTGTTCCGGCGAGGATAGATGCCAGAATACCGATCAGCGAACACAACACCGACAAAACTGCGGCGCAGATCGTCACGCTACGGAAGCTCTTGAACATCCGCATAGCGGACAACGCCGGAAAAATTACTAGTGCGGAGATGAGCAGAGAGCCGACAAGGTTCATCGCCAGCACGATGATGATGGCAACAACGATGGCAATCAGCAGATTGTAAAACCCTGCCTTTGTGCCGGTTGCCCTTGCAAAGTCCTCGTCAAAGGTCACAGCGAAGATTTTATTGTAAAACAGGATAAACACCACCACGACCAGCACCGACATTCCAACGCAAAGCCACACTTCTACGGGAGACAGCGTCAGGATTGAGGTGGAGCCAAACAGCGTACTGCACACATCGCCCGAAAGGTTGGATGAGGTGGAGAAAATATTCATTACCAAATAGCCAATGGCAAGCGCTCCCACCGAAATCATGGCGATTGCTGCATCGCCCTTGATTTTCGTGTTCTGCCCTGTACGCAAAAGCAGCACGGCGCTGCTGATCGTAATGACCATTACCAGTGGCATTTCATTTGTGATTTGCAGTACGGCGGCAATCGCCATTGCACCAAACGCCACATGGGAAAGCCCGTCACCGATGAAGGAAAACCGTTTCAGCACCAGCGTCACGCCCAGCAAGGACGAGCATAGCGCAATCAGCACGCCGACCACCAGCGCATAGCGGACAAAGGGATATGTCCAATAGAGGGTCAGCTTTTCCAAAATAGCGGTCATTGGGCATCGCCCCCCTTCTCTGCGGCAAACAGCCGCCCCTGCGGGCTTCTGAGATATTCCGCTTTTGTTCCGAAAAAAACGGTGTCTCCAATATGCAGAAGATGGCTGGCATATTGAACTGCGGCAGTAATATCGTGCGAAATCATAATTACCGTAATGCCATCGTTCCGGTTAAGTTCTTCGATAAGCGCATACATTTCCGCTGTTGCCTTGGGATCAAGCCCGGAAACAGGCTCGTCGAGAAGCAACATTTTTCGGGTGGCACACAGCGCACGAGCAAGCAGAACCCTCTGCTGCTGTCCGCCGGACAACTCCCGATAGCAGCGTTTTGCAAGCTGCGCAATCTGCATCCTGTCCATAGCCGCCGCCGCAAGCTGCTTTTCTTCTTTGCTATAAAAAGGACGGCTGCCACAGCGTCCCTGACACCCGGAGAGAACGATTTCTCTCACAGCTGCCGGAAAGTCCTTCTGGACAACGGTCTGCTGCGGCAGATAGCCGATTTCATTTTTCCTCAGCCCATCGCCTGTCAAAATTCTGCCGCTGATAGGTGGCTGCAAGCCGAGAATCGTTTTCATAAGTGTACTCTTGCCGGAACCATTTTCTCCTACGATGCAGAGATAGCTGCCTGCAAAAATCTCAAAATTGAGTTCCTGCAAAACGGACTTTCCCTCATAGCCGACGCAGAGCCTTTGACAAGTGAGCTGAGCCATGAACCTACCTCCTTATCTCAATGCTTCCTTCAGCACGGAAAGATTTTTCTCCATAACGGAGAGGTAAGTCGTGCCATTTTTCACATCTTGAGTAGTGGTGGATTGCATGGAATCCATCGTCAGCACCCTTTGATTTTTCGCTGTCGTGTTCTGGACAATGGTTTCGGCAATCTTGTGCTGTGCGCCCTCAATAGTCAACACGCAGGGCAGCTTCCATTCGTCCACCCTCTTGGCAAGGAACGAAATGGTCTCAAAGCTGGCTTCGGTTTCAGCGGAGCAGCCCACAAAAGCAGCATAGTAGCGCAGACCGTAATCATCCACCAGATAGCGGAACGGAAAACGATCGCCAAACAGAATGGTTTTATTGCTTGCTGCGTCCACAGCTGCTTGATACTCTGCGTCAAGAGCAGACAGCTTCTTTACATAAGCATCGGCATTGGCGGCATAGATATCCTTGTTATCAGGGTCAAGCTCCTGCAAGGCTTTGGAAATCACTCTGACCAGCATTTTCGCATTTTTCAGGGACAGCCAAACATGCTCATCAGCTTCCTCCTCGTGCTCATGTTCCTCTGCATCCTCGTGCTCGTGCTCCTCTGCATCCTCGTGCTCGTGTTCCTCTGCATCGTCATGTGCATGGGCATCCTCGTGCTCGTGCTCCTCCTCCTGCATCCCCTCAACGATTTCTTCCGTTTTTACGGAATCACCCAGTACCTCCAGCAAATTGATGACCTTCATATTCCTGTTGGCGGCATTTCTCAAGGCATCCTCCACCCAGCCGTCGGACTCGCCGCCTACATAGATAAACAGGTCGCAATCCGAAATTTTAACAATATCATCAGCGGTAGGCTGATAGCTGTGCAGGTCAACGCCGTTGTCCAGCAACATTGTAATTTCTGCATTATCAGCCTTGTCACCAAGGATTTCCCTGACCCAGTCATATTCGGGAAAAATGGTGGTGACAATGCTCAGTTTGTCAGTCTTATTGGTATCATCCTGCTTTCCGCAGCCGGCAAGAGCGCCGACAAGCACGAAAAGCGCAAGCAGCAGCGCAGTTATCTTTTTCATGATTATATTTACCTCCGAATTATAATAAGAACTTAAAAATAGGCGCAAAAATACAAGGGCAACGGCAACGCCGCAAAAGCCTATCCGAAAACAGATAGACCTCACCCTTGCAAAAGGCTCTTATTTAATTCGAAAGCTTCACCTTGAGAGATACTAGGGTATCTCTTTGTGCATAGTCCGTGCAGAGAGAAATACACCTGCACAAAGTATATGTAAACGCAACAGCAACGGCTGTGACGCATACAGCAAGTGAAAGGCTTTTCAGTGTGTTTTGGCAAGCCTCGACCTGATAGCAGATCGGGCAGCCTTCGCCCACGCAATCGTGGTCGGCTTCTGCCGCAACAAAAAGAGCAGAATAGAGCGTGATGACCAGAACCGTCACGGCAAGAAGCAATGCTGCAATTCTAGTTCTCTTTTTTCTTTCCATTCTGCTCACCACCCTTCTATTTTCTACTCCTTTATTTTCTGCAATCGGCGCAAACGCCATACAGAATCGTTTCCGTTTTGTCGATTTGAAAGCCTGTGCTTTCCAGCGTGCTCTGCAGAAGCTGCTCCGCTTCCTTTTCTCCAAGATGAGTACTTTTCCCGCATACCCGACAGGATAGATGCAGACTGTCCTTACATTCCTCTGCGGCAATATATTGATAATACACCTCTCTGGTGTTCTCTCGGATACTGCGCTTCAGAATCCCCTCCTCCTCCAAGGCGGATAAATTACGATAAACAGCGCTGATGCTGATGCTCTCTGCCGTCAGTGCATCGGCTATCTGCCGTGCGGTCATCTGTTCATCTGTGTGCTTTGAAAGATATTCGAGAAGCTGCTTGCGCTGCCGCGTCAGATACCTTGCCATCAGCCACCCCTCCAATTTGCAACTTATTTGCAAATTAGTATACCGTACTGTTTTGCATTTGTCAATATGCGAATTGATTGCAAATAGAGGGTATCGCCATCGAGCGGCAATCTGTTTCCAAGAGCCACATTGTTAAAAAAATTGAAAAAATTTAAAAAAATTTGCATTTTGGGTGAGAGTTTTTCCGATTTTATGTACCTATATAAGTGAAAAGACTTTTCAGCCACAGCTTCACACAAACGGAGAAAGGAGGTTCGAACGATATGTACGATACCGCAATACGAGTCGCGCTCGTCAAGCAAAGAGTGCGCGAAAACACCCGTTGGATGCAGCTTCGGCACGATACTGCTGTGGGAGAACGCGAGCGACCATGTGCCGGTGAACGTCGTTTCCTTTGCAGCGGCGGCAGCGATTATCGCGCTGTGCATTCGGCTCAGAAACAGAGAAAATCAGAAAAAAGGTGGGACGAGCAAGTCCAACCGAAACGAACAGGAGGAGAAAGCCTATGAAGAAACGAATACTCAGCATCCTGCTCACCTTGTGTATGGTGCTATGCCTTATGCCAACGGCGGCCTTTGCCGAGGGTAACGAGGATACGCCTACGCAAGCGTTGACAAACGTCGATATTACCTTCCCCAAACCGGAGGAAGGCAAGGAGGTAGGAGACGGCTCGGAAGCATCCGCTGACGCGGACAGCGGCCTGACGCTCTATCTGTTTGGCCCCGCGCTGTGGCAGCAGGACAGCGAGCCCAAAAAGCTGAAAGCGGATGATACTTACCAGAAGGACAGCATCTATCTGCTGACTTTCACCTTCTACACGCAGAAGCCCATCACAGATGAGACTGCCTTGACATGCAACGGCAACCCTATTACGCGCTATGCGGACTATCAGGCACTTACCGAAGCGCTGAACGCCTATGACGGGACGCAGGATGCCTACCTTGGCTGCGTTCTTTTCAGCGAGGAGGGTACAGGCGATCCATCGATGGAGGATCTGAAAAATATCTATATTGTCTGGCTCTACGCCATTATCCGTGCGCAGGAGCATACGGTCGAGGAGCAGTTCAACCTTGATTCCGGCGGCACCTATTACTTTGACCTCTCCGACGAAAACATTCCCGGCACGGTGAACGATTCTCTGCCGGACAAAACAATGCATTATGTCCCCTTTACCTACGCCGGGACAGTGGATGCCTATAAGCTTACATCGGAGACGGCAACCACCGAGGAGTATGCACAGAAGAACAAATATGACCACAGCCTGTTTGTGGCGGATTATGCCGTAACGAAGGATGTAAGCAGGGATGCCCTGAATACCGCAAATCTGATTTTCGGCAAAAACTACGCATCCGGCGGCGTGGGCTATACGCTGCGTGCGCCGTCTGTGGGAAGTAATGCTACAGGCTCAAATGAGTCCCTACGCGGTACGCCCCAAAGCAATGAATGGGACAGAATACTGGACAAGGACGAAGGATATATCAAAAACTGGAGTAAGATGTATTCGTGGGGGCAGGATACTTCGAGCGTTATGTCGCCGCGCTGTGCGGTCCGTGGGTACCACGAATCTGCCCGCTACGGGTCTCACAACTCGTCCTGGTATTATTTCGTCGGCCTCGGTTTCCGCCCCGTCCTTGAAGTCCTGAACCCGGACGCGCTTGGCTCTAACGGGCTGAAGGTCGTTACCCTTAACCTTGGCGGCGGCAAGCTGGGGAATAGCTCCGAGGATATTCAAATCATCGTGAAAAATGACAGCAAGTTTACCGCGCCTGCATCTGATGGTCTGACCCGCCCCGATGGAAATAACGAAGATTACTTTATGTGGCTTGGCAGTGACGGAAACCTTTACGCGCCCGGCGAAAGCGTCTCGGCGGATGTAGCCAAGCTGACGGCACTGTTTTACGAGCAGTTCAACCTCGCCCTCGGCGGCACCTATTACTTTGACCTCTCCGGTGCGAGCATTCCTGGCACGGCAAACAGCGATCTGCCGGACAACACCCTGCATTATGTTCCCTTTACCTACGCCGGAGCAGTGGATGCATATTCGCTGAAAAATGAGGTTGACACAGATACCACCTCCTACAAACACAGCCTGTTTGTGGCGGACTATGCCGTAACGCATACGTTAAACTGGGATAACCTGAATACCGCAGGTCTGATTTTCGGCAAGAACTATGCCGCAGGCGGCGTGGGCTATACGCTGCGTGCGCCGTCCGCGGGGAATCATGTTGAGGGCACCTCTCCCAATCGGTATATTGCTCCGATAAATAACGAGTGGGACACAATTCTTCAAAAGTCAAGCGGTTATATCGATAATTGGAGAGGCGTATACTCTGTCTGTCAGGATTTATTTGTATCGGGAAGTAGTGCTGTATATCGAGGATACAACTCGATTCGCCACTGGGCGTTTACGCATAAGATCTCTAATCCAAATAGGACCGAGGGTTTCCGCCCCGTCCTTGAAGTCCTGAACCCAGACACACTGGGCGCTGACGGGCTGAAGGTCGTTACCCTTGACCTTGGCGGCGGCAAGCTGGGCGATATCTCCGAAAATATTAAAATCATCGTGAAAAATGACAGCGAGTTTACCGCGCCTGCATCCAATGGTCTGACCCGCCCCGATGGAAATAACGAAGATTACTTTATGTGGCTTGGCAGTGACGGAAACCTTTACGCGTCCGGTGAAAACGTTCCGGCAAATGTGAACAAGCTGACGGCGCAGTTTGCTGGCGGCAGTAGCGGCAGTGGCGGCGGTGGCGGCAGCCGCAAACCGTCCGTCACCTATTACACGCTGCACTTTGAAACCAATGGCGGCAGTGCTATAACTGACATGCGAGAAGCAAACAACACCCGCATCAGCCTGACAAAATACGTTCCGACCCGACAGGGGCATACCTTTAACGGCTGGTACAGCGACCACAGCCTGACAAATCAGGTTTCCGAGGTTTCTCTGACGAAGAATATGACCGTATACGCAGGCTGGCGCGCGGATGAAAATCCGGACATAGTCGCAAACCCCTTTACTGATGTTTCTGAAAAGGACTGGTTCTACAACGATGCGATGTTCGTTTACAAAAATGGTCTGATGCTTGGCACGAGCAAGACCCTGCTCAGTCCGCACGGGACAGTGACACGCGGCATGATGGCAACCATTCTCTGGCGCATGGAGGGCAGCCTCGCGCCGAAGGGCGAAAACAGCTTTACCGATGTGGAAGCCGGAAGGTGGTACGCCGACGCAATCACATGGGCGACAGAAAATGGCATCTTTGCAGGCTACAGCAAAGACAAATTCGGTCCGGACGAGCCCATTACTCGTGAACAGCTTACCGCCATCTTCTACCGCTACGCGGACTACAAGGGCTACAAGCTGACCGTCACGGAAAATCTTGACAAGTTCGAGGACGCGGACAAGATTACGGATTACGCAAAAATGGTAATGCAATGGGCGGTCGGCAACGGATTGATAAAGGGAAAAGCCGAAAATCTGCTTGATCCACAGGGTACGGCAACCCGCGCGGAGATTTCCGCCATGCTTCACCGCTTCATTGAAAAGGCTAAGCCGATGCAGGCGGACTGATAGACCGAAAATTATCGAAAAGAAAACAGACTCACCTTTAAGGGTGCGGGCTATTTGCCCGCACCCCTTTTTTATCAATCTATTGACGTATACATAAAATCCATGTTATGTTATCTTTTCAGCCTACTTGACAAAGAGCGAAATTCGAGCTATGATGTGTAGCGTACTATATATTAAGAGGGGGATGTTGCATGGAAGAAAAGGATATTGGCTATTTAATCAAGAATATTAACGACAAGCTAAAGGTAAAAGCGGACGCTGACTTAAAGCATAGTAATTTGACCTTGGCGCAAAGCCGTGTGTTGGCTTTTTTAGATCGCAGGGGCGGTCAGGCAACGCAAAAAGAAATTGAAGTTTACTTAGAGGTTTCCCACCCTACTGTTGTCGGCATTATTTCACGCATGAAACAAAACGGACATCTTCGGTGCTGGGTAGATGAAACTGACAAGAGAAACAAAATTGTCGCTCTGACGGAGCAGGCAAAAGCCTTGGGAGAGGAGATGGAACAACGAATTTCAGCTAATGAAAAAATGCTTCTTGCTTCGCTCTCGGAAGCTGACATCAAAAAATTAAAGCAGCTACTTTTGATAATATATAACAATTTAGAATAGGCAAGCCGATGAATGTCGGCTTTTCCTTAAATACAATATGTAGCGCGCTACATTAAGGAGGTTCATCTATGATGAAAACATTATCTCGGAGCTTGCGTGAATACAAAAAAGGCTCTGTACTTACAATTCTGCTTTCCATTTTAGAAGTAGTATTTGAAATTACCATACCACTTTGCATGGCAAAGGTCATTGACGAAGGAATTGACCTTGGGAATATGAACGGCGTTTGGAAATACGGCATAATCTTACTTGTTTTTGCTCTGTTTCAGCTTATAACAGGTGTTTTATCGGCACACATTGCCGCCCGTACTTCTGTAGGATTTTGTGCCAACCTGCGGCAGGATATGTATGATAATGTGCAGACCTTTGCTTTTTCCAACATTGATAAGTTTTCGACGGCTTCCATCGTAACCCGTCTGACAACGGATGTGACGAACATTCAAAACGCTTACCAAATGCTTATTCGTATGGCAATCAGAGGTCCCGTTATGCTCCTATTTTCCATGATTGTTTCCTTCAAAATCAACAGCACCATTGCGTGGATTTTTCTTGCGGTCATTCCCATTATGGCGTTTTTGTTATATTTGATTATCCGTAAGGTAAACCCAATTTTCAATCATGTTTTCCAAACCTATGATACGCTTAACAATGTGGTGCAGGAAAATGTCCGTGGCATTCGTGTAGTGAAGTCTTTTAACCGTGAGGATTATGAAATCAGTAAGTTCAAATCCATTTCCGAAAGGATATACCACTATTTCTCCAAAGGCGAAAAACTGATTGCTTTTAACTCGCCTATCATGCAGTTTTTTATGTATGCCTGCATGATTTTGATTTCGTGGATTGGTGCAAAAGCGATTGTAGCAAGTGGAAATAATACAGCACTTGGAATGACAACAGGTGATTTAACCGCCCTGCTTTCTTACGCCACGCAGATTTTAATGAGCCTTATGATGCTTTCTATGGTATTCGTTATGATTACCATGTCTTTGGCATCCGCCCATCGTATTGCAGAAATTTTGAATGAAAAAACGGATATTCAAAATTCTAAGAGTCCTGTAATGGCTGTAAAAGACGGCTCTATCACTTTTAAAGATGTTGATTTTGTATATGCGTCCAAAGCCGATAAAAAGGTGCTTGACCATATCAATCTGACGATTTCCTCGGGCGAAACGGTTGGCATTATCGGTGCAACAGGCTCATCAAAATCCAGTCTTGTGCAGTTAATCCCCCGTCTTTATGATGTAACAGGAGGAACGCTGACATTGAGTGGCATTGATGTCAAAGATTACGACCTTGATACACTGCGAAACTCCGTTACCATGGTTCTTCAGAAAAACGAATTATTTTCGGGTACAATTAAAGAAAATTTGCGCTGGGGCAATGAAAATGCTACTGACGAAGAAATAAAACACGCCTGTCATCTTGCCTGTGCCGATGGATTTATTGAAGCCATGCCAAAACAATACGACACCTATATTGAGCAAGGCGGCAATAATGTTTCAGGCGGTCAAAAACAGCGGCTTTGTATTGCCCGTGCATTGCTTAAAAATCCAAAGGTTTTGATTTTGGACGATTCCACCAGTGCTGTGGATACCAAAACAGACGCTGCGATACAAAGAGCTTTTGCCGAGTGCATTCCCGATACCACGAAAATCATCATTGCACAGCGTGTAAGCTCGGTACAGAATGCAGATAAAATTGTTGTTCTAAATGACGGAAAAATCGATGCTGTCGGCACTCATGAGGAACTTTTGAAAAATTGCAATATTTATCGGGAAGTATATCGGTCGCAGGTGAAAGGAGATGGCGAAAATGAATAAAAAGCAAAAATCATTGGCAAATGTGCCCGCAAAGTCTGAAATGTCGAAAATGCAGTTTGATAAGACAGCACTTAGAAGGTTGTTCTCCTATATGAAAGAATATAAAGGACAGTTGGTTTTTGTTGTCATCTGTATTTTATTAAGTGCGGTTGCTTCCGCTGCTTCATCCGTGTTTTTGCAAACCCTGATTGACGATTACATTGTTCCGCTACTCGGAACAGATAATCCCGTTTTCGACGGTTTAATAAAGGCACTTATAACAATCGGTATCATATATATGATAGGTGTAATTTCCAGTCTGCTTTACAGCCGTGCAATGGTTACGGTTGCACAAGGAACACTGAAAAAAATCCGAGATGATATGTTTGAAAAAATGCAACGGCTTCCGATTCGTGTCTTTGATACCCGCACTCACGGCGATATTATGAGCCTTTACACCAACGATACGGACACTCTCCGCCAAATGATTGCACAGTCTATGGCACAGCTTATTTCCTCTGTGTTTACTATTGTGGTGGTGCTTATTTGTATGCTCTATACCAGCATTTGGTTGACGATTGTAGCTTTGCTTGTTATGCTTCTCATTCTGCTAATTGTAAAAGGAATTGCAGGAAAAGTAGGCACATTTTTTATGCTTCAACAAAAGACCCTTGCTGATATAAACGGTTATGTAGAAGAAATGGTAAACGGTCAAAAGGTTATCAAGGTGTTTTGTCATGAAGAAAAGGCAAAAGAAGAGCTTGGACAGAAAAACAGGGCTTGGGCACAAAGCGCCGCTAACGCAAACGGCTATGCAAACTCCATGATGCCGATGATGAATGCTCTCGGATATATGCAGTATGTGATTATAGCAATCCTTGGCGGATTTATGGCAATTCACGGTGTGACAAATCTTGGACTTACAGGAACAGGGACTTTAACCCTTGGTATGATTGCTTCTTTTCTTACGCTTTCACGAAGCCTTACAAATCCTGTGTCGCAGATTTCAAATCAGTTTAATTCGATTGTTACAGCACTCGCAGGAGCTTCTCGTATCTTTGCTTTTATGGATGAAGAGCCTGAAACAGATGACGGATATGTAACGCTTGTAAACGCCAAAGAGGAAAACGGAGTTTTGACTGAAACGGCAGAACGTACAGGAATTTGGGCGTGGAAACACCCGCATCACGATGGAACACTCACCTATACCAAACTTGAAGGCAGGGTTGTTCTCGACAGTGTAGATTTTGGTTATGTCCCGGACAAGCAAGTACTCTATGATGTTTCGCTTTATGCCGAGCCGGGACAGAAAATTGCTTTTGTTGGTGCTACAGGTGCAGGAAAAACAACGATTACCAATCTGATTAACCGATTTTACGATATTGCAGACGGCAAAATCCGCTATGACGGTATCAATATCAATAAGATTAAAAAGGCAGATTTGCGACGTTCTCTCGGCGTTGTGCTGCAGGAAGTCAATCTCTTTACGGGTACGGTTATGGAAAACTTGCGTTACGGCAATCCAAACGCTACTGATGAGGATTGTATTGCCGCCGCAAAGCTTGCTAACGCCGACGGATTTATCCGTATGCTCCCTAAGGGCTACAACACCGTCTTAAAGGGCGACGGAAGCGGACTTTCACAGGGACAAAGGCAGCTTATTTCCATTGCCCGTGCCGCCGTATCTGACCCGCCTGTTATGATTTTGGATGAAGCAACCTCCTCTATTGATACTCGTACCGAGGCTTTGGTACAGGACGGAATGGATAAGTTGATGAAGGGCAGAACGGTATTTGTGATTGCACACCGCCTTTCCACCGTGCAAAACTCTGATGTAATCATGGTACTTGACCACGGACACATCATTGAACGAGGAAATCACGAAAAACTGATTGACAAAAAAGGCACTTACTATCAGCTTTACACGGGTGCTTTTGAATTAGAGTAATTGCTTATGAAAACAGAATGGATCGCATGCCCTGTTTGCGTCAGGAAAACGCACAACAAAATCAGAGAAGATACCGAGTTGAAAAACTTTCCCCCCCTACTGCCCGAAATGCAAGCAGGAATGTTTGATTGATGCAAAGGATTTACAGATAACCGTTATCAAGGAGCCGGTCATATAATTCGCAGAGCCGATGAACTTGTGGGTAATCACAGTTTGCCGGCTCTGTTTTTTGCCTAAACTAAATAGTATTCCCCACCTTCCGAAAAATATACAAAAATTTTTTGCAAAAGTATTGACAAACGCTTGTTCCTTAAAGTATAGTAGGATACTCTTACAGGAGAGTTACAACTGAATACATATTTAAATCACACTTTTTAGTAGGACGACTTTAAGTCGGACAACGCAGCGATATGCTAAGCGAAAATATCGCCGCTTCTGAATTGCTTTGAACTGTCAGCAACAGACAAGCGTAAAGGACAGTTCCGACTTTGAATTTCAAAGCCGGTTACAACTGAATGTGTGGTCATCGTTTATCAGAACGCTTTCATCCAAACCGACCTCTCCCAACGGATTTAGGAAAATTTCTATATTTCCGGACTTGTCCACTTCAATTTTTTGCAGGATTCGTTTGAGCTGTGCATTTGTCATCTGCCGTATGTCCGCAATGTCCTCAATCTTCTGAAAGGTGTTCTTGAGAATTCCCTCTACCTGCTCCCCTTTTGTCAAATGATAGGACACCAGCCTTAAGTTGTTTTCCAGCCGCTCCATTTCCTTTCGCATACCGCCGATTTTCTCATTCAATTCCTCTCTTGAAATCAAATCATCCGTATACATTTCCATGTATCTTTCCCTCGATTTTTTCAGCTTCGCAAGCTGAGATTGCAGTAAAGCCGCATATTCCAAATTTTCGTCCTTTGCCTTATAAATCCGTTGAAATTCCTTCACAAAATATTCCGTTACCCTTTTCTTGCTTTTCAGCCCTTTTTCATTCAGCATATTGGCAATCTTGGCAGTGTCGTAGCCCTCCTCCAGATACCATTTATAAATTTGACGAATGATTTCAGCTTCTGCCTTATTGATGGTAAGATGAAAATAATCCCCAAAAGACATCAGAGAGCAAAACGGCAATTTGCTGTTTTGCTCTTACTGCAAATTCAGTCAAGAACGAAATCGGCTCACCTTTCATGTTGGTCGGATGGTGAGAAATATGGTAAAATCAAAGCAGATTCCTAATAACAAGTAGAGGGGTGGTACGGCATGAAAACAATTGGACTGCTTGGCGGAATGAGTTGGGAAAGCACCGTTCATTACTACCAAATCATTAACGAGGAGGTTCAGAACAAATTGGGCGGATTACATTCGGCAAAGATTGTTCTGTATAGCGTCGATTTTTCTGAAATCGAACAATATCAATTCAACGGCCAATGGGAGAAGTGCGCAGAGCTATTGGGAAAAGCCGCCAAGTGTCTTGAGACAGCCGGTGCGGATTTCATCCTGATTTGCACAAATACCATTCACAAGGTTGCCCCGCAGATTGCTTCCGCAATTCAGATACCGATGATACACATCGCAGATGCGACTGCCGATGAACTTGAAAAATGCGGTATTGGGCGTGTGGTGCTCTTGGGAACGAAGTACACAATGCTGCAGGATTTTTACAAGAATCGTTTGGCTGACAGAGGAATTGATGTGCTGATTCCGGACGAAGCCGATGTGGAAACGATAAATGCTGTCATATTCGAGGAGCTGTGCGTCGGTAAAATCAATGAGGAATCCCGAAAGAAATTTCAGCGAATGATTGAGAAATTGAAAGAGGCCGGCGCAGAGGGTGTCATCTTGGGCTGCACTGAGCTGGGGCTGCTGATTCGGCAATCCGATGTTTCTATCCCCGTATTTGATACGGCCGTCATTCATGCGAAAAAGGCGGCGCAAATCGCAATGAGCGAATAAATAAAATGGATGTTCTTCCTGCTTTGCCTGCAATATTGTCAAGGTTGTTTTTCAAATGGCGTTGTCAGTCCGTTCTCCGATGTACTGCCCTGCACCGTCTGGATCGTCCGGCGGTCAAAGAGCATACAGCCGCAGTGTCCCGGAAAGGTTGGGAAACAGATGATTTTGAGTTCTGTGTCGATTTCCGGACTGTAGTCTGTAATCTCCAGCGTCTCGCCATAGAGTGCCGTGCGTTCATAGACTCGCAGCCATTTGGCATCCATATTGGGAAAAATGCTACCAAAGGAGTGGTCAATCAGCTGCTCCAACGGCAGCTTTTCCAGTTCCGCCAGCGCCCGATTGCCGTAGCGGAAAATCCAGCCCACCGCCGAATGTTCCTCACTGAATACCATTTCAATATCGGTAAAGGCAAAGGGTACATGGTCAAAGCTGGCATAGTGGCGATGGTACTCCTCTTGTGAGGCAGGAACGTCATTGCGTTCCAATATCCGACCGATTTTTTGCCGTTCGATGGGCACTCAGTGAGGGCATTACCACCGGCACCACGAAGACGACCTTCTCTCCCGACGAAATCTGCACCCGCGCCCGGGCTGTGACCTTCCTGTGCCGCAGCCAGAAAGCAGCGGCAGAAGGCGGCATGGCCGTGCGGGAGTTCACGGACTTTAGCAGCATTCCGATCTACGCAGTAGACGCGATCCAGTGGGCGCTGGAGAACCACGTGACCACCGGCGCAGGCGACGGCAGCTTTGCCCCCAATGCCGCCTGCACCCGTGCCCAGATCGTCACGTTCCTGTATCGGGCGCTGGAAAAATAAGCGATTATCTGCAAGAGCGGTCAGGTTGATCCCTGACCGCTCTTCCTTTTCCCAAAAGGGGGATAGCCTTGTATCGCCCATAAGGACTGCACAAAATTTATCTTTTTTCAAAACACGGTAGCTTTCCGCAGCTACCTTTTTCATTTCTTCAAGAAAATCTTTCATTTTGAGTTGTGACAAATCTCCATCAATGCCGTCACTGTATTTAATTATATCGGCATAAGGCGGGTGAGTGCAAATAAGGTCAATGCTATCATTAGAAAGAAAATCTAAGTTTCTTGCATCACCTTTGCCACGCTTTGGAAAAGACCAATGCGTTGTATATAGTAGAAAGAATTATTCCACTTTGCGATAATAGCCTCTTCCCAAGAATTCAATAACTCCCTTATCTCTTAAAATCTGTAATTGTTGTCTTATTTTTGCTTCGACATTATTATTGCTTATATGTTTTTTCTGAAGCACTTCCACGAAAGCATAAATATCTTGTAGCGAAAACTCAACAGAATCGATTGCATTTATGCAGGTTAAAACATCTAAAAGCCAACCTCGTTTTTCAATGTTATTTATTTGTAACTTCTTTATCTTTGAGTATTCCTCTGTGACATTTTTAATATCTGACAATTTTTGCCTGCTTACTATTTTTATTTTACCTTGTTGGGGAATATCAGAATAAAGAATATTGCATCCAATCCAACCGGCTCTTTTAGCATTTGCTGATAATGGTTTCCTCTTTTCTATTATTGACGGGGTAAAAAAGAATTTAGGAACAAGAGTAAGATTAACCACTTGAAAATCAGCAGAATATTGCATAACGAATAAATCCGGATTGTCTGAACTTGTAATTCTGTCTATCATTGTCGAATAAGCGCCATCTGCAATTTTATTTCCGATATTTCCACATTTACTTTTCAGTTCAAAGATTTCTCCGCAATAATTGCACGATAAATCTGCAACAGGCATATTATTATTTAATTTTGAAATGTGAGGGTTACCGCAAATAGGGCAAAATATATTATGGGCTACCCAACTTTCACTCATAACCCTTATTTTTTGCGAATTACTTTTGTAATTCTTTGCAAGGTCTGTATTAAAAAAATAATCCATTAAAACTCTGTCCATTCTGTTATTTCTGTACTATCTTCATTTTTAGCTTGCATTTGCTTTGCAATTAATGTTCCAGGTGCAAGTACGAATTTTCCACCGTTATACTTTTCTTTAGCAATAGATATAGCTTCTTCTATAGAATTAGCGTTTATTTTGAAATCTTGACTTATTAATTCTTCAATTGTTACATAAAAAATCACATGAATCCTCTTTTCTTACAACGATCTTAGCACCTTTTTTATCCATATCATCAACAAAGCGTGCAAGCTCAATCTGTGCGTCGTCATTAAATAAGTTTTCAGTATAAGCGGTAAAACTTGCCGTATCTGTAATTGGTCTGTACGGCGGATCAAAATAAACAAAGGTGTTTTCGTCAATAAAATTTGCCGATTCTCTGTAATCTCCACATACAATAGTGACTTTCTGCAATTTCTCCGACACTGCGCTAAGGTTATTTTCATCACAAATTAAAGGATTTTTATACGAACCCATCGGAACATTAAATAGTCCTTTTTTATTTACACGATACAAACCGTTAAAACAGGTTTTGTTCAGAAAAATCATCAGTGCCGCTTTTTCAATGTTAATATTTTCATTTCCATTAACTTTTAAATCATTAAAGCGCTCACGCTTTTTAATATAATATGCTTTGCGATCATCAGTATCTAATGGAATAAAATCGCTCTGCATAGCATAAAGCATTTCTATTAGCGCATCGATATCAGCACGAATCATTCGATAGGTATTGATAAGTTCTGCATTGATATCGCTGATATAAACCTCTTTCAAATCGTATCTGCTGAGTATATCAAATAAAACAGCACCTCCGCCAACAAACGGCTCGGCATATTTGGTTATTTTACTGTTTCCAAAAGGATAATATTGTTCAATTTCTTTAATAAGTTGACCTTTGCTGCCTGCCCATTTCAAAAATGGCTTAACCGCTTTTCCCTCAGTTTTATTATATCTTGTACTTCTTGCATCTATGGGCTTTTCTGCCGAAGAAGGAATAATCCACATATTGCCGACCATTGTGGCTTCAGCTATTCTCTGTTCTGAACAAAGAACAGATACTCTTCTTTGAGAAATACCCCATTTATCAGCGGCTTCTCTTGCAGACATAAATTCCATAAAAACCTCCCCCAAATTATCGAATTGTTATTGTTTAATATTATATTCTATAACTCGAATAATAGCAATGGCACCCTTTATTTATTTGCTTCTCTCAATCATCCGCTACAAATACTCATACCGCATGAAACTCTAAAACCTTGTCCAACAGCTTTGCCTCCAATCTAATTTTCAGTTCATTATCAACAAAAAGCCTTGTCCTGTTTTGTTTTTCTCATTCTTCCTGCCCTGCCTTCTTATTCTCTAAATCATAGCCATGGATAAGCATAAGCTCCGAAAATAAAATCTCTTTTGCCATTTTCCTTAAAATCATTTTTTTGTAATCTTTCATCTCGCACACAAGAACCAGTTTGCAAAAACTATCAAACTGATGCTCGATACGTCTTTTATCAGAAGGAGATAATTCCATAGGGCTCACCTCCTTCCGTTATTTAGCTTCGAAATTTCTCCCACTAAATATCCCGAAAAAATGAAAGCAAGTATCGAATTTTTCGAAAAAATTTTCAAAAATTTTTGGATAGGAAAATTCTTGTTTCGCTCTTAATGTCACATAAAGAAGATTTATCAATGTAATATCATCACAAAACATGACTGCGATAGGCATAAAAAAGCCGTTCACCGTTTCCGATGAACGCCCAACCTACTGGTTATTCGTTTTGTTCCTATTTATTTTTCTGTTTTCATAGGGGTTACTGCTTTCGTAATGTTCTGTGCCGCTGTCCAGTCACAGGCATCCAGCAGACATCGCCGCCAAGCCTTGGATTGATAACAGTTGTAATCTAAATTTCCGTAATAAAAATCATAGAGTATTTCGCTCTTTTCGACTTTTAGAAAGAGTGATTCTTCCGGCTACGTTCGACAATAAGAATACGGGAAAGGACTTATATCTTCTACATAGTACCCCGAACCGATTGTCCCACGGATATATCCCTCTATCTCTAATTGCTGATAAGCCTGTATGACCGTATTGCGGCTGAGGTGATATTCGGCAGCCAGTTCACGGGTTGGCGGCAGCTTGCCTCCCTTTGGAAATAATCCCTCTGTGATTTGCTGACGAAGCTGTTCGTAGAGCTGTTGGTACAGTGGAGTTTTGGATTTCCTTTCAAAGTAGAACATCGTACTGCTCCCCCCATATTGGTTCTAATATAATAAGCAAAATTGGAACTTCTTAAAGAGCCAATCTGCTGTTATAATACAGGAAACAAGAGAAAATTGCAAGAAGGGATTCACAATGCTTACACAGGAGCAAATGAGACAGTATTTACAGCGGATAGACTATCACGGTTCACTTGAACAGGAGATCAGCATTCTCTCCGCATTACAATGGTCACACCTGACCCATATTCCTTACGAAAACTTAAACATTCTGGCAGGAATACCGTTGTCGCTAAAACCGCAGGACTTATTTGATAAGATTGTGGTTGACCGACGGGGCGGATATTGCTTTGAATTGCAGGGACTGTTCAAGGAACTGCTGGAAACGCTTGGCTTTTCTGTTGTACAGTATGCCGCCAGGTTTTTAGGCGAAGGGACAGCCATTCAAATGCGGCGGCATCGTGTGCTGGTGGTTACGATTGATAGCCAGCGTTATCTCGTGGATGTGGGTGTGAGGAATGAAGCGCCGAGAAAGGCTCTGCATCTGATCTGCGATGAGGTGCAATCTGATGGTATCTGCCAGTACCGCTTTGACAGGGATAGATTTTTTGGCTGGGTACTGCTGCAAAAAGAAATGGGAAAGGATTGGAAACCGATGTACGGATTTACGGAAGAAGTACAAATCGACGATGATTTCGTCATGCCGTCCTTCTACTGCGAAAAACATACGGATTCCGGCTTCAATAAATACATGAAGATTTCCATTTTCAGCGGCGCAAGCAATTTCACCATCGTTGACGGCGTATTCAAAGAATACCGTAGCGGCAAGGTACAGCTTCGAAAGCGCCTGACCGGGCCGGAGGAACTGGGCGGGATATTGAAGCAATACTTCGGGCTGGAAAATATTTCCTATTTACCGCCGCGATGAAAGGAGCGATACAAATGCAATACAGAATGAAGACACACCAGCTTTCACAGGATGAAATCCACGCCCTGTTGATCAAAAGCCTGACGGGAACTATTTCTACCATTGGTCCGGATGGCGTACCGTACAGCGTCCCTGTTCATTTCGTGTTTCTAGACGGAACGATCTGTTTTCATGGACTGCCCGCCGGTCAGAAGCTTGATAATTTGAAAGCCAATCCCCATGTGTGTTTTACCGTTTACGAGATGCTGGGGCTTTTGTTTGACCCCAACGAAAAACCCTGTGAGACCAATACAGCATATATCAGCGCAGTGATACAGGGCAGGGCAAAGCTGCTTGAAAAACAGGAGGAAAAACAGCGGGTTCTTAAGGCGATCGTTGCAAAGTACACGCCGCAGCTTGTAGGGCGGGAACTGCCGTCCAATATGGTAAAGGGTACGGCAGTGGTGCGGATCAGCATTGATACGATGACAGGCAAATATTATCAATAGGGAGTACAAAAAATGAGAAGAAAAGACAGAGAAGTAACAGACCTCAATCAGATTTTTGACATTGTATCGAGATGCAGTGTCGCCCATGTTGGGATGACTGATCCTGGCAAGCCTTATGTGGTAGCGCTGAATTTCGGATATGAGCGAAAGGGAGACAGCCTGATCCTTTATTTTCACAGCGCCTATGAAGGCCGTAAAATGGAGATTCTGAAAGAAAACCCGTCCGTCTATGTGCAGATGAACTGCGTGGATGAATTTATCAGCGGAAGCCATGAAAACCCGTGTGCGTTCTGTTGGAGGTATGACAGCGTGATGGGTGCCGGAGTGGTTGAGTTTCTGGAAACCCCGGAGGAAAAAGCCCATGCGCTGAACTGTATGATCCGGCATCTCGGCAAAACAGAGGACTGTTTTCAATTCCCTGCCGAAAAATTAAAGCGTACCTGCATTTACCGCGTCTGCATTGATGCCCCAACAGGAAAACACCATGAATGATCTTCTTAATTGGACAGGACTCGAAATCAAGAACACTTCCGCTGTTCCAACTATAAGTCGGGGCGTGACAGTTGTACTGTTCACTTTATCCTACATCAGAACGTCCTTATTTTATTGTTAGTCGAATCAGTTCAAAAACCGGTCAATCCCTAAATTTAGGTCTAGCACTTGATGGTCTGTCTATCTGCCTGTCTAATTATGGGCGAAAATCTCATGTTGCTCCCCCTTTTGCAGATATTCCAATAGCTTGACAATTTTACGTTTCCGTTCAGATACCGTGAAAAAGCGTTCCCGCGAGATGCTGGTAATGTAAAATGGCATTGCGCAATGCAACGCTACATTAAAGTTTTAGTCCGTATTTTTGCATTTTGCGTACAATAGTAGACTGGTCAACATCCAGAGTTTTTGCCGCTTCATATGTGGTTTTGTTTTCACGGATTGCCCATTCGATAATTTTCTTCTCATATTCAGCCACAGAATCTTTCAGAGAAGTTATTTTCGAAAAATCAATGGCGGGATTTACATTAGCATATCCATTTTTTTGATTTGTATTAAGATTTGGCAATAACATTGATATCAGATTCACATCAATGATATTATTTGTTGCAGTTGCTACCAGCCTTTCAATTACGTTTTCTAACTCCCTAATATTTCCTGGCCATGAATAAGAAACCAATTCTTCCATACAATCAGCGGTTAAAACAACAGCTGTGTTCCACTTTTTATTACATCGTTCTAAGGTGTTTTGAACAAGCTGAGGAATATCCTTTTTCCTTTTTCTCAGAGGCGGAATGATAATAGGGATTACGTTCAATCTATAATATAGATCCTCGCGAAATTTACCTTCCTCAACCATTTTTAAAAGATCTTTATTCGTTGCAGCGATAATGCGACAATTTACACTTATATTTTCTTTGCCGCCAACTCTAATAAAGGATTTCTCCTGTATTGCATGAAGCAACGTAGGCTGCACATGTAAAGGAAGCTCACCAATTTCATCTAAAAATAAGGTTCCGTTATTTGCTAATTCAATCAACCCGATTTTTCCGGCAGAATTCGCTCCGGTAAAAGCGCCTTTTTCATATCCAAAAAGTTCGGATTCTATTAAATTATCGGGAATCGCACCACAGTTTACTTTAATGAAAGGGCTGTCTTTAGAATATTTCAGACTATGTGTCAGTTTTGCAACAACACCTTTTCCAACGCCGGATTCGCCAAGGAGAAGGATATTGGAATCAACCAAAGAAACCTTTTTAATGATTTCAATAATTTCTTTCATGCTTTCAGATTGAGCAACTATCTGCTCAGAAAGCAGTTGTTTTTTTAGCTTTTTTTCAATAGATACATCACTGCCATTATCAACAGTGGCATCGATTAAGTCCACAATATTATTTAATTCAGCAACAGATCTGGCATTCATAATCATACCTTTAAACTGACCATGTTCGTCCCAGATAGGGTTTGCTGTTGCGATAATATAATGACCATTCGATGTGGTCTGGATTTTTGTTTCCCGTTTTTGTTTTTTGAAAGCAACATCAAGAACCGCCGTTGAAGTAATCCCCATATTAACAATTTCTTGAATGGATTTCCCTATAAAGTGCGATTTTGGCAAACCATAAAAGTGTTCACAGACTTTGTTGATAAAGGTGCAAGTTCCCTTTTTGTCTACAATAAAAATTTCATCATAGGAATGATCCAAAGCATCATACAGGGTTTCGATTTCTGAAAAGGCTTTGTTCAAATCTTTTTGCTGTTTTTTTATGGTTGTTATATCTGTGAGATATACAGCGTAAAGAGCAGCTTTCTTCTGTGGATGAATATCCCATTCCAATATACGATTACGATAGGTAATTTGCTCTTTCCAGTTATCTGCTTTCGTTTTTATTTTGCTTGAGAAATAATGATGGATCGATTTCTCGAACGGAGAATGTGTTGCAGATAACAACTCACAGGCTTTTTTATTACAAGCTTTAATAGTACCAACTGTATCAAAAATCAGAAAGCCAAAAGGCGCATTATATAGATATGTATTTTCAGCAGAAAAATCATTTGCATTATTTATTATCTTATCTACCAAAAAAGCTGTTTTGTCTAAAATCCCCAGAGGGGAATTATTTTCAATAATTACAATAGGATTGGGAGACACGAGATCTGAAATACCAATTCGTTCCTTTGATTGTATAACAGAGAAGTGCATGCTTTTAATGGTAGAAAGCGGCCAGTTGGATTGTCTGGCTAAAGGATACATTTTTAAAAAAGAGATATATGACAAAACTCCAGTTAGATGATTTTTTTCATCTACTAAAAGGAGATACCCATCCTGCACTGAATTTTGGATTGATGAGTATGCATTGGTACATAAATCCTTTTCATTAAAAATAAGTGATTTGATTAAGAATGCATTCGTCATAATAACCCCTCTTTCTTCTTAAAAAAATAGAATAATGAGAAAAATTATTTTTTATAATATATCATTTTTTCGAAAGTATGTCAAAATATGGAAAAATAAACTTTTTTAAACGATGCAAAAATACATTGAAAATACAAGCAGCGGTTTTGGCACGATTTTTGCTGTAAATATGGATAGCAAGAAAAACTTGCATGGTCATCACTACATTTATTATTTTTCAATTATGAAAGGAGTTTTGTGGAATGGATAACAAGGAATACAAACGCTATGAACAGTGTAAAGATGAAAGCGAACGCTATGCGTTGGATCTGCCTTATGTCGGCATTTGCTCTTTTGGCAAAAATCCTATCTGTTCCAATCTGGATGAACTGGATGCGGATGTAGCAATTATCGGGATGCCGTTCGAAGAATCTCAGTGGAGAGGCGGCAGCAAAATGGGTCCTCGTGGTATTCGTGACGCATCCACTCTTTATGCTCTGGGTCTGGGTGGTTCTTATGATCCTGAACGTGATGAAATGTATCTGGGGGATAATGTAAAAATTGTTGACTGCGGTGATGTTGAAATGATTCATGGTGATGTGGTGAAAAATCTGCAAAACATTGAAGATGCAGTTAAAAAGATTGTTGCAAAAGGAGCTATCCCTGTTGGTATCGGCGGAGACCATACAGTATCTATTCCCTTCTGCTATGGTCTGGAGGATTTGGGTCCCTTTAATGTAATCCAAATCGACGCTCATCTGGACTTTGCAAATAACAAATCCGGTCAGCGTTGGGGACAGGGCAGCCCTATGCGTCGTATGTCTGAAATGGCACACGTTGATAAAATGTGGAATATCGGTATTCGTGGCATCGGCAGCAGCAAGAGAACAGACTTCGAAGATGCTCGTAACTACGGTTGTCACATCATTTCTCCTAAAGAGCTGAGAAAGATGGGGATTCAGAATTTGATTAACTCTCTGCCCGAGGGTGAAAAATATTACATTTCCTTTGATATCGATGGTATGGATGCTAGCATCGCAGGTGGCACAGGTACTCCTGCAGCGGGCGGTCTGTACTATGATGAAGTAAGTGAACTGTTTGAAGGTATCGCAAAACGCGGAGAAGTTGTTGGGTTCGACCTGCTGGAGGTAGCTCCCGGCCTTGATCCTAACCAAGCAACATGTCTGCTGGCTTCTCGTCTGATTCTGGACTTCATCATGTATATCACAAAAGAAAAAGAAAGAAAAGGCACACTGAAAGCACAACAAAAATAATCGAAAGAATTACATTCTCTCTGTGGTTAGTATAAAATTAAAGGAGGGATAACCCAATATGGAAAACAAAAAAATATTTATGAGAGACATGACATGGATGGAATATGTCGAACGTCTGAAAACAGATATTATTTTCCTTCCGATTGGTTCTACTGAACAGCATGGCCCTCATCTTCCTTTAGGGACTGATGCTTATCAGATTGAAAGAGTGGCAGCAATGGTAGCAGAAAAGGTAGATGCTGTCGTAGCACCTACGGTATGCTATGGATATAAGTCTCAGCCTTATTCCGGTGGCGGGCAACTGTTTCCTACAACCAGCTTGAGTGGTCAGACACTAATGATGGTTGTAAAAGATATTTTGTTGGAATTCATCAGACATGGCGCAAAAAAAATTGCTGTTTTTGATGGCCATTTTGAAAACAGCTGGTTCCTGACAGAGGCGATAGATCTGGCACTGAAAGAATATGGAAAGAATGATGTTAGAATTATCAAGGATTGTTTTGTTGGTCTGATGGATATGAGTCTGACAGAAATCATTTGGCCTGATGGTTTCCCCGGTTTGGATTTGGAGCATGCAGGTCTGTTGGAAACTTCTTTCATGCTGTATATGTATCCCGATTTGGTTCAGACAGACAAAATTGAATATCTGCCTCCCGTAGTATTCCCTAAATACGAAGTATTTCCTCTGTACGATGGACAGGTTCCTGCTTGTGGTTGTCTGGCTGATCCTTCCAGAGGCTCTGCAGAATTCGGTAAAATGATGCTTGACAATATTGTTGAAAATCATGTGAAAGCAATGCATGAAGCATTTGATGATTGGAATCCTGAAGATAAATAATCTGATTGAACAAAAGAAAGCTAAATATGGGGCTGCAGTAATATACTGCAGCCTCGATTTAAAAAGGAGGTCTGAATATGGCATTTGAAAAGACGCATGAGCATGATCTGCTGATTCCTTCTCAGGTACCCCTTGAAGAACACGAAAGATCTGTTTCCAGTTTGGGTCTGACGACTGTTGTCATTGGTATGGCAGTGCAGGTAACAGTATTTGCAATTTTGGGTCCTATGACAGTTACATATTCTATGATGGAACTGTTAATGATGTTTATTGTTGGTTCTTCTTGTATTGCATTACTTTGGAATATCACCCAGGATATCGGGTTGAAATATGGTATTAGCTTTCCTGTATCTGTTTCTGCAACCTTTGGCTATAAAGGGGCAAAAATTGTAAGTATTATCCGACTAATCCCTGCATTGATCTTCTTTGCTACTAATGGGTTTGTAGGCGCACAGGCATTAAACGAAGTCTTTAAGATTTGTTTCTCCTTTGATAATGTATATGTTGCATTGGCAATTAACGTAGTGGCACTGGTTGCCGTAACGATTAACGGTGTTAAAGGTATCGAACGCGTAAGTACAATTTGTCTGCCGTTGCTGATTATTGTAGGTATTTATATGATGTATGTACTGCTTGATACTTACAATGTGTCTGTAATGGAAATGTTAGCAATGAAGAAAACAGGAACAGAAGAAAGTAAGAGCTATCTATATGGTATTTGTGTAGTTATCGGCTTTTTCTCCAGTGTCCTGATGGGGGCAAATGATATTACCAAGGATTGTAAAATCGTAGGCAATAAAAAAGGTTGGTTCTCTATGAATAAGAGCTATATTCTGGCAGCTATTGTTGGGATGATTCCTTTCTTGACTTTCTATTGTATTCTGACTTGTGCAACAGTTATGATTGCAGGTAGCGAGAAAGACGTAATGGTTGCTCTGTCTGAACTGATTCAAGGTCGTTCTGTAGTTCTGGCACTGATTATTCAGATTTTCATCGTAGTAGCTCAGTTGTCTACAAATACAGCAGCCAATCTGCTGCCTAATGCTATCGTTCTGAGTAATTTATTTAAGAAACTGTCTTATAAAAAGGCTGTTATTGTAGCTGCAGTAGTGGCAACGCTGTTCCAGCCCTGGAATTATATGGACAAGCTGAACTTTGTTATTACACTGTTTACAGCAACAGCCGGTCCTGCGATGGGCATCATTGCTATCGATTATTACGTTTTCCGTAAGAGACGTTTGAATGTAAGTGAACTTTATAAATCCAAGGGCATTTATAAATATACCCATGGCTTTAACATAGCTGCAGTTGTTGCCTATGTAATTGGAACAGGCATCAGCGTGGTTTTCTTCCTGGATATCGCATTCTTTGTAGGTACAATTGTTTCTATGGCAATGTATTATTTCCTTGCAAAAGCACAAGGGAAAAAATATCCTATTACGACATCTCCCGAAATTGAATAAGGAGGGAAAGGTATGAAAATCAAAATTATCAATCCTGATATGAACCCAGAGATCAACGAAAGTATGCTGAAATCGGCAAGAAAAGTAATCACAGAAGGCACTGAAGTAGTGTGTGTATGCCCACCCGCCGGCCCTAGATCCATTGATGATGGTTTTACAAGAGAAGTCGCTGTTTATCATATTCTTGAGGAAATTATTCAGTCGGAAAAAGAAGGCGGCTATGATGGATATGTGTTAGCTTGCTTTGGTGATCCCGGCAGACAGGCGGCACGAGAAATTACAGATAAACCTGTTATTGGTTTAGGTGAAGCTTCACTTGCGTTTGCCGGGATGATTAGCGATCAATATTCCATTATGACAATTGGTTCTTGGCTTAGATGGATATATCGTGAATTGATTACCAGATGTGGAGCACAACACAAAGTGGCATCCATGCGTTCTATTTCTATTGTATCGGAAGAATCTCATTCTAATCCCAATTATGTATATGGCAAGCTGTTAGAGGCTGTAAAGGTCGCCATAGAGGAAGATTATGCTGAAGCAATTTGTTTGGGTTGTGGAGTTATGGCACCTTTTGCAGAGCCTTTACAAAAAGAACTGGGCATTCCTGTAATCGATCCTGTTGCAGCCGGTGTAAAAATGGTAGAAACGCTTGTTTCTATGAATCTGAACAATAGTAAAGCATATTCCTATAAAGCACCTCAAAGACCGGAATTGGTCAATGTAAATGGTGTGTTGAACGACTTATTCAAGAGGTAATAATTTACTGCAGAATTAAGCGAATATGATAATACAAATGCTACCATTCCTAGCTAACATGGCAAAGACCTCCAAAGCCCTGAAAAATCAGGCTTTCGGAGGTCTTCTTTTATAATTGCCGTTTCCTTATTCTAAACTGTCATAACAAATCTGCCCGCCTTATGCTCCGCTACCTCCAGACGAATCCCATAGACTGCCTGTATGGTTTTCGCGGTGATAATTTCCGCAGGTGTTCCTTTCGCAATAATGTCGCCGTCCTTCATGGCAATGATTTCATCGCTATAATGGATTGCCTGATTGATATCATGCAGCACCATCATAATCGTAATGCCGAACTCACGGTTGAGCCGCCGCACCAGATGCAAAATATCCAGCTGATACTTAATATCCAGATATGTAGTCGGCTCATCCAGAAACAGAAGCTTTGTATTCTGTGCCAATGCCATTGCAATCCAGACGCGCTGCCTTTGTCCGCCGGAAAGCGCGGAAATATTTTTCTTACGGAACGCAGCCGTTTCTGTGACCTCCAATGCCCAGTTAATCCACTTTTCATCTGCATCCCTATTGTATCTCCCGCGTGTGGCATGGGCAATGCGCCCATAGCCAACCAGCTTTTCTACCGTTAAATCATCCGGTGCGGTGTTGTACTGATGCACAATCGCCACCCGGCGGGCAAACCTTTTTAACGGAATCTGCTGAATATCCATTCCGTCCAGAAGCACCTGTCCGCCTTGGGGCTTGAGATTTTTGGTCATAACATTAAATAAGGTTGATTTTCCGCAGCCATTCGCACCAATCAGCGTCAGAATACTACCTTCCTTCACCCGAAAAGAAATGTTTCGTAATACCTGCTGCTTTCCATAGGCAAAGCTTACGTTCTTAACCTCCATAGGGCTTATCACTCCTTTTCAGCAAAAGAATAAAGACAGGGCCGCCCACAACAGACATGATAACCGCAGGGGCAATTTCGTAGGGGTAAGCAATCAGCCTACCTGTCGTATCCGCCAAAAGCATGATAAATGCACCAAGCAGAGCGGAAAACGGAATTAAGACCTTATGCTCATTGCCGACCAGAAGCCTTCCCATGTGCGGCACAATCAGCCCGACAAAGCTGATTGCTCCGGCAACCGCCGTTGTGATGGATGCCAGAAGGACTGCCACCGCAGAAACCATCACGCGCAGCACCGTAACATTGACACCCAGACTGCAGACGGTTTTATCCTCTAAGGCGAGGAGATTACAGCTTCCTGCAATGCGCATTGCCAGCACCAGTCCAATCACCACATACCCTGCAAGCAGACGCACATCCTCCCATGTTTTCATGGAAATATTTGCGTTCAGAAGCTCCGATGCATCCGTGTAGTTCTGTCCGCTCATGGAATCAAATGCGCTGGAAAGCCCTGAGAAAACGGCATTAACCGCCACACCGACGAGGATAATCCGCAGGGGCGAAAAGCCGTTCTTATAGGAAAGCCCATACACCAGAACGCAGGCGAGCATGCCGCCGAGAAAGGCGAAAACAGGGGTAAAGAAGAACCACATCGGCGCATACGCCACAATCAATGCACTGATGAAGCCTGCACCGGAGGAAATCCCAATAATACCGGGGTCTGCCAGAGGATTTTTCAGCACCGCCTGAAACAACACGCCACTGACCGCCAACGCTGCGCCGGAAAGCACCGCAATGATGATTCTGGGGAAGCGCAAATCGAAGATAATGGAAACCGTCTCGTTCTCCTCAAAAAACAATCCTCGAAACAGCTCCCCATAGCTGACCTGCATGCTGCCCCTATTGATGCTAAACACGAACAGCGCACACAAAGCCACAGTTACCAGAATAAAGCTGAGTATTCTTTTTTCCTTCAACCTAATTGCCATAAAGCATCGACTCCAAATCCGCTAAGGCAAGAGGATAATCAAAGGTTGCGCTCATGCCGAAAATTGTGTAGTCCACATCATATACTTTGCCATTTTCCACCGCTCTGAAGTGCTTCCAGATATCATTGGTAGAAAATTCCTTCGCAAACATCGCCTGCGCCTCCTTGGGTGTGCCGTGCGCGGTGCGAATAATCACATCGGGGTCTCTTGCGAGCATTTCCTCGGGGCTGATGGTCAGGAAGTCCTCGCTGTCATGGAACACATTTGTGCCGCCTGCCAACTCCACCAGAGAGCCTGCGTAGGAATTATTTGTCGCAACCAGATAGCTGCCGGGCAGTCCCATCAGCACAAGAACCTTTGGACTTTTGCCGCTGTGCTTTGCGGAATAGCTTGCCATGAAGTCCTTATATTCCTGCACGATTGCCTTTGCTTCTTCGGATTTGCCATATTTATCCCCCACCTGCTGCACGCTGTCATACAGCGCCTTCACACTGCGGAGATTCAGAAAGGTTGCGTTTACGCCGATTTTATCATATTGACCCTTCAAATCCCCCTTCAGACCATCGGGGCCGATGACATCTGTCGGGTGCAGGGATTTGATGATTTCCATATCGGGCGACATGGGTGTGCCGACCTTTGTTGCCCTGCTGTATCTTGCCGGTGCGCCGGAAGAAGGCACGCCGACCAGGTCAATCCCCAGCTTATCCATGATATCGCAGGTTGCAGGAGAGGTTGCAATAATACGTGGAGAGGAAGCTTTCTTTGCTTCTGCCGTTTTCTTCTCCGCAGCCTTTTTTTCCTTTTCTTCCTTCTGTTCTTCTTTCTCCTTTTTCTCCTCTTCCTCTTTTTTCTCCTCCTCTGTTTTTTTCTCTTCCTTTTTCTCATCCTTTGCATTTTCTTCTGCCGTTGTGCTCTCCGCCCTTGCGGAATCCTGATCCGCAGAGCCGCAGGCGGTCATGCCAAACGTCAGAGCCGCCAAAAGCAACATCGTCAAAATCTTTTTCCGTTTCATTTCTTCTTCCCCTTCTTACTTGCCATAATATGTATAAAAATTGTTCAGCATACTTGCTACGTCCGCTCTGGTTGCGGCGGAAGTATAGTTATAGCCGTTTGTGTTCTGCTTTGTGATGATGCCTGCCTTGCCTGCCTGCATCACTGCATCCTTTGCCCAGCTGCTTACGCCTGTGGTGCTGGGAGAAATGCTCTTTGTGTCCAGCGTAATACCCTTATAGGCTGCATATTTTGTCAGAATGATTGCCGCCTGTTCGCATGTAACAGAAGCATTGGGAGCAAAGGCTGTTTTGCTTGTGCCGCTGACAATGCCGTTTTTACTTGCCCATGCCACATAGGGTGCATAATATTGTGTTGCCTTTACGTCCTGAAAGGCATGATTTGTGCCGGAAATTTCTTCGCCGCTCATGCGACCCAGAACAGTAACAAACATCCCTCTTGTCATGGTGCCGTCGGGGGAAAAGGTGGTATCCGTTGTGCCGCTGAAAAGCTTATTATTCACTGCGAAGCGGATTGCGGATTCTGCCCAGTGGTTATCAATATCCTTGAGCCTATCTGCGGCTGTTTCGGGCGCAGAGGGTGCTTCTGTGATTTTGAAGCTGTCTGTGCCTGCCACTGCTGCGGAAGGGTCGCAGTTCCAATAGAAGCATACATCTCTGCCCATGGGACCAACGTACATCTTCATCTGAATGTAGCTGTCTGCCGCGGGCACGCTGAATTTGATATCCGCACTGTTGGTAGAGCTGCTTTCCTTCATAACAGTGTATTTTGCATCGGTATAGCTGCCCTTGGGTGCATCCTGTACCGCAATGCGGATATTGGACATATTGCTATACAGCAGAACCTTCATGGTTACGGTTGTTTCGCCGCCCTTCTGTTCCAGCAGCGCCTTTTCAAAAACTACACTTCTGCACATGCCTTCGCCCAACTCTTCATTGCCGGAGCCGCCGTCATCAATCTTGCCCGTATCGGGGTTACGGTAGGACACCCTTGTCTGCACGGTATAAACGCCATCCTCCATTGCATACGCGCTGACTGCATGCACGCCCACAAGCATGGTTAGAGCCATAGCAGCAGAAACGAATTTCTTCACCATTTTTTTCATTTTCTTACGCCTCCCTTTTTATCATCTTTATCCTTGGGCAGAGGGCAGAACGCCCTCCGCGCCTTTTTATTTTAGCTTATTTCTCAGCGGTCATCTCCGCCAGCTTTACCAGAACGGTTGCAACCTCTGCTCTGGTTGCCTTGCCCTTTGCATTAAAGCTGCCATCGGGGCGACCATTCAGAAGCCCTGCCCCTGTCAGCGCGGCAACGGCATCCTTCGCCCAATCGCTGATGCCTTCTGCATCTGTGAAGGTCTTGCTTTCGCCTGTGAGAGCAATGCCCTTTTTCTGTGCGTACTGATACAGAAATACGGCAAGCTGTTCTCTTGTTACCTCTGCGTTGGGAGCAAATACTGTTTCACTCATACCGCTTGCAATATTCTCTGCCACTGCCCATGCAACGAAGGATGCGAAATAATCCTCCTGCTTCACATCAGCAAAGCTGCCGCCCTCATACATGCCTGCCTTCACACCCTCCATTCTGCCAAGGGCGGTAATCAGCATTCCTCTTGTCATGGCTGCGTTGGGGGCAAAGTCGCCATTGCCGACACCTGTCATAATACCCTTCTGCATAGCATTCCGGATCATGCTTTCTGCCCAGTGACCGGAAATATCAGTGTGGCTTTCTTTTGCCACAGGGGCTTCTGTCCGGTCATCCATAGGTGCTTCTTCGTCTGCTTCTGCATAAACAACAGCGAACTGCCCCAGCTCCTTCACTTCCAGTTCCAGATATTTGCCGTCCTTGGAGCGTGTAAATTCCAGTTCGGCTGCGGATGCGCTCTTTTTCTTATCCGCAGGGATGATGCGGTACAGCTTTACAGCCGTTTCACTCTTGCGAACGGGGATACTGAGCTTCACTGTTCCGGAGGGGGTTGCTTCTGTTTTGCCGTTCATCACCTTGATTTCAAACAAGTCAATATATTCAGCCTGCTTTTTCAGCAGTTTTTCAGCGGTCTCCTTATCCTTTGCTTCTGTCAGCTTTGCCGCCTTCAGCTCTGCGCCGTTATTGAAAACAAATTTGCCTGCTTCCAGCTTTACGCCTGTTTCCTTATCCTCCGCGTCAAAGGCTTCGTCACTCGAACCGCCTTTGGATGCTGTTTTACTGTTGGGCTTTAAGGAAGCACTGTCATTTGCCTTTGTCATACCGCCGAAATTCAGCTTCAGTCTTGCAGGCACGCCATTGGGATAAAGCTTTTCCATCGGTGTATTGGGTACGGTGAATTTCACATTTACGAATTTTTTCGTCAAATCATTCAGCTTAACTTGGAAGGATTCCACATATTCAAAGCTATATTCTTTGTTTGTATTGGTATCCAAAACCGTAAGCGTGACACCCTTATCCGTACTTTCGATTTTCCCGATACCGGAAACAATGCCATCTCTGTAAATGGGGTTTGTTGCAACATCAATCGTTGCGGTGCCGTTCTTTACCGTTACCAGCGCACGTCTGTTGTTCTCCAGTGCGTAATCTCCCATGGATACTGCGTCCTTATCTGCACGATAGAACTGCACATCCATCCAGTATTTACCGTCTGTGATTTCATCCGTTTTGCCCGGATTGGAGGCTTTTTTAAAGGTAATGCTATGCTCGCTGACTGCGGAGCTTTTTCCATCCAGAACAGCAATCGCTTTGATGGTTTTTGTTTCGCTTGCACCTGTTACCTGTATCGGAGCGGTATAGCTCTCGGAATCTGTAGTAGGCGCAGTGCCGTCTGTGGTATAGTAGATTTCTGCCGCCTGATATTGGCTGTTTTTCATCCGGCTGATGTTTGCCGCATCCACATACAGAGTCAACTTGTAGCCGTTTTCTGTTTTCGCTACAGGCAGGTTTTCACTTACCAGATAAGGTGTAACACCGGAAGCATCTTCACTGCCAATCTTCAGATACTGTACATTTACTGTCTGTTTTTCTGCATCAGCTGTGCCAAACACGACGCGGAAGGGCTGCCATGCTCTTGCTGCCATTGCAGGAATTGCCGCCATCTGGTCGATATAGCCTGTCAGCACAACATCGTCCTGCAAATTCGGCACCTCCACCTCTACCGCTGTGTAGGTTTTTCCATTGATTTCCTTTGCTGCGCCATAAGTCAGCGCCTGTTCTGTTGTGATGCTGACCTCTACCTCACTGCCGTTTTCTGCTTCTGTTTTCGCAGGGGTAATGATGGGAGCAGGGATTGTGGCTGCCGGAGGTTCGGGCTTTGTATCTCCTTCGGGAATAGCCGCACCCTTTGTTGTCGCCGTATCCCATTTCATCGCAATTACTGCGGGTGCTGTCATAAAGCTGGATACCAGTGTTACCTTTAGCTGGTCTTCCTTTTCCGTTCTGGCAAAGCGGAATACCTGCGGAACTGTTTCCTTATTCAGCGTCATTGTAGCATATACCTCTGCGGATTCGCCGTTTTCATCCCCCAGCTTCAGCTCTACCAT